>Ga0315545_1000096_pt1 | contig 87808 bp, 92 predicted proteins | sample SalMarSW160210MG_FD_203096 | JGI IMG/M metagenome (GOLD analysis project Ga0315545, IMG submission 203096) | Salt marsh sediment microbial communities from the Plum Island Ecosystem LTER, Massachusetts, United States - Salt Marsh Sediment SW1602-10 ... | reverse complement strand
CTCGCTGGACTTGCAAACCTCCTATTGATATGGTAACTTGCTTCCGGGTGGCTGACTAAGCCTTTCCCGGGAGGGCTTCGATTCCCTCACAACTACGAACCAGTGCCAGGTTCGAACCGATGTTCGACGTTCATTTTTTTCAGTAAACCTTCCACAGTCCATCCGGCGCAAAAATAACTTAGCGCTTATGAGACATCCTGCACCATCCGGTTAATGATACCATGATCCCCTTTCAACTTTCTCTCTGTATTTTTTTAACACATACCGCTTTGGAAATGCTTTATTAGATAAATAACCGAGCACACTATCTATAAAAAAATCATATAATTCTTCAAATACGGCTTGTTTTTCCCTTTCAGCCACAAAAATTCGTTCCCTTTTCTGTTCGAACAAAACCTTTTCCCCAAGCACCTCTTTGATTTCATTCATGGTTTCTATGGATTTGCCTTTGTCATTAATCGATACTTCAACAACCGGGATCTCCATACGAATAATCAATGAAATCAACCACCTGTCTCCAGCCAGCCGTCTAGAACCATCATAGAAATTCAACTGCATACCGTTGGTTAGATCCATGGTTTTTATGAGTTTCTCTTCCATACAAAATCCTTCATTTTTCACATTAAACATATAAAAATTATTAAGACACCCTCTATCAATTCTTGTTTTTTTTTGCACTAGTTTTGTTTATATTTTTATATTTAACATCTCAAGAACTTAGGGCTTCGCCCCAATTGAAATAATGGAATGATGGAGTAATGGCCCCGGTGAAATAGAAAAAAAGTTTCACCCCGGTAAGATGTGCCGGCCTGTCCCGGTCCTTTCATGGGGACTTACGGAGCAGGCTGGGTAAAAATGATGGGTGAGCTTGTCCTGAACGAAGTTGAAGGAAAGGAGTTTTTTACAATTAAAATGGTTTATTCCCGCCCTTACTCCCAATATTCCAACATTCCAACATTCCATTCTTCCATTTTGATAGTATGAACAGGTTACCATTAATAAACCTGTATTTTCGAAAAGTTGTAGAATTACCGAGACGTTAAATTATGGAGCCGGGTCAATATGATCATTTAATACACCAGAACTTATTGAGATGTTACTTTTATATTTGTCACCCAACCGTTTTTATTGCTATAATAATGTTACAAAAAAACCTCGTTTTAAACATTTTAAAAAATACCAGGAAAAATCAGATGAAATATTTACCGATTGATAACAGACTCTTTATTGAGAATAGAAAAAGATTTGCCACGAAACTCAAACCCAATTCCATTGCTGTTTTGAATTCCAATGACATCATGCCCAACAGCGCAGACGGTGTAAGACCCTTTATTCAAAACACGGATATTTTTTATTTAAGCGGGATCGATCAGGAAGAGAGCATTCTGGTGATTTTCCCGGATGCCGGAGAAGAAAAACATAAAGAAATCCTGTTTGTTAAAGAAACCAATGAAAAAATTATACTATGGGAAGGACGCAAATACTCCAAAGAAGAAGCCACGGCGGTATCCGGGATTAAAACCGTTTACTGGACCGGAGAATTTGAAAAAATTTTCAGACCATTGGTTCTTGAGGCTGAGCGGATTTGCTTGAACACAAACGAGCACCTGCGGGCGGATGTTACCGTGGAGACAAGAGATGACCGCTTTCTAAGACAGTGCAAAAGATTATATCCACTTCATAAATACAAAAGACTGGCTCCGATTATGCATGATCTTCGGGCCGTTAAATCCGATATTGAAATAGAACTGATTAAACAAGCCTGCAGGATTACTGAAAATACATTTCGCAGGTTGCTCGGCTTTATACGCCCTGGAGTGTGGGAATTCGAGATTGAAGCTGAAATTTACCATGAATTTTTAGCCAATCGATCCCGGGGACCGGCCTATACATCGATTATTGCTTCAGGCCCTAATACCTGCATTCTGCATTATATCCAAAACAACCGGCAGTGCAAAGATGGCGATCTATTGCTCATGGATTTCGGTGCGGAATATGGCAACTATGCATCAGACGTAACGCGTACGGTCCCGGTAAACGGTAAATTCACCGAGCGGCAAAAAGAAGTTTACCATGCGGTGTTACGTGTCCAAAAGGCAGCCATTCAAATGCTCAAACCGGGAAATACTCTTGAAGAATACCATAAAGAGGTTGGACATATCATGGAAAACGAGTTGATCGGTCTGGGCTTACTTGATTCCAAAAAGGTAAAAAACCAAAACCAGGATTCTCCGCTCTATAAAGAATATTTTATGCACGGCGCATCGCATCATCTGGGGTTGGACGTTCATGATTTGGGCAATAAATACCGGAAATTTGAAGAAGGCATGGTATTTACATGCGAGCCGGGTATTTACATTAAAGAAGAAGGTATCGGCATTCGACTTGAAAACGACATTCTGCTGTCAAAAGACGGCCCTGTCGATCTCACTGGCAATATTGCCATTGAAACAGAAGAAATTGAAGATTTGATGAATGCATAAAAAGGCCTCTCAAAAATTTTCATGAAATATCCGGGTTAGAGATACATCCGCATCCTTTTTCCTGAGATTCAATTATCGATTTAGCCGGCTCAAAGCTACTGTCTCAGTAACTTCTTCGTAATCCTTATACTCACCGTAAGTTCATTTAGTTTTGTTCTCCATCATTAATTTCTAAGGCATCTGATTCACCATCATTAGACGGGGCGTCGCTATTCAAAGAGCCCACTTCTGGTAGGACATCACAAAAAACAAGGCCGTAAATATCCCAGATGGTCACAAAAAGCGCAGCGATAATCGGGCCAATGATAAAGCCTATCACGCCGAAAAAGGCAATTCCGCCCAGCGTACCAAAAAAAATCAAGAGTTCGTGCATCTTCGTGTCTTTGCCGACCAGACGGGGACGCAACAAATTATCGATGCTTCCAACCACCAGACCGCAAAAGATGGCTAAACCGGCCGCTTTAAAATAATCACCGGATGCTGCCAGAATAATTATTGCAGGCCCCCAAACCAGCATCGTCCCAATGCCTGGAATAATGGACAGTACCGTCATGATGGCACTCCAAAAAATGGCACTTGGAATACCTAAAACAGCAAAGGCGACTCCGGCAAGACCGCCCTGTAGTATACCGATAACTGCGGTACCTTTTAAGGTGGCGCGGGTTACGGAGGTAAATTTATCCAATATCTGCTGCTCTTCATGATCTTCGAGCGGTAGATAATAGAGGATTTTGTGTAGCAGCTTTTGACCGTCTATTAAAAAAAAGAACATTGAGTACAAAAGGATAAAAAGCATAAACAAGAAATTGACGGTTACTTTAGTTAGAGATTGAAGGTGATTGATCAAAAAACTGCTCAATAGGCTCACCATCTCACCGGCCTTGCGTAATATTAGCTCATGGTAAGGTTTGATCTGATCATAAAAGGGAATCGATTCCAATAGTTTGGAAAATGCTGCCGGTTCAGACATCTGCTTCTGAACCCACGGTGTTATCGACTGGCCCACCTTGATGGCCTGGGCGACGACAATTCCTAGTAAAACAATCAAAGGCAATAAAACGAGCAAAAGGATTAAAAGCAGGGTAACCAGAGAGGCAAGATTTTGCCGTCCTCTGAAACGCCCCTCAAACCAGCAATATAACGGATGTGCTAAGGCTGAAAAAATACCGGCCAGAAGAATCGCCATTAAAAAATGCCGGATCATCGAAAGAAAAAGTGCAGATATAAAGAAAAGCAGGAGCAAAAGAACGGACTTGTTTAAATTATCACGTTTCATGTAATGTGAAGTTGTTTTTGAGTGAGTTCTAACCCGGATATTTCATGAAAATATTCGGGCTAAGTAGAACCCTCAATTAAGATTAAAGTTGTTCAAATATTTGTTTTTCTCAGAACCGTTTTCGGTTAATATGATACGATCGGTTTGGGGATTAGGATTGCCGAAGATAAATAGATTAAAGGCAGTTACAAAGACACCCAAAAGAAATGTTATGGCAATGGGTATCAAGAAAGATGCAAGAAAATAATATTTCCATGGAAAAGGAATATTAATTGGTTTAAGTTGCAAAAGAAAGCAAAGAAAAAAAATCAAGCAAATGTAGAATTTTACAAATCGTTTTAATTCAATATTATCAAAAAGAGTGGCTACGTCGATATATTTATTTTTATCTTGTTCAGACATATACTCCTTCGGTGTTTTTAGGTCAGATTTTATAGATTTAAAAATATTTAATAACAAAAAATTAAAAGGACAGCAATAAGATATCAAGAAAAAGACTGTCTGAACAAATATTCTATATGGAATTAAAAGGTTCATGGAGGTTTTATATTGTGACTGATTTACTTATATTGTCTCGTTTCATTTTGCTGGCAATCAGCGCGTTGTTGTTGATCTTTGTCCTGATAAAATTAAAAGCAAATGCAAGCAAAGGAGTCGAACAGGCGGTCCGTGAGGAACTGCGTTTTGGTCGCGAAGAATCAGCAGCGGCCGCGAAAAATTTCAGAGAAGAAGTATCTGCGGGTCAAAAGCTGTCCATGGACACAATGGTCAGGACTATTGCTGAAATGGGCAAATCACAAAACCATCAACTCGAATCCATCGCCAGGCTAATCCAGGAGCTGACGGAATCGAACCGGGTGGAAATCGAAAAACTGCGAAGCACAATTGACACACAATTAAAGCATCTTCAGGAGAGTAATGAGAAAAAACTCGATCAGATGCGTGAGACGGTCGACGAGAAACTGCAAAGTACGCTTGAAAAACGGCTCGGCCAATCTTTCAAACTTGTCAGCGAACGCCTTGAGGCTGTCCAGCACGGCCTTGGAGAGATGCAGAATCTGGCAACAGGGGTCGGTGACCTTAAAAAGGTACTCACCAACGTTAAAGCTCGGGGTACCTGGGGAGAGGTCCAACTGGGCGCACTTTTAGAGCAAATTTTAACCCCGGATCAATACAACCAAAACGTCCGTACCCGGAGTGATTCTCAGGAAAGCGTTGAGTACGCCATTCGGCTTCCCGGTCAAGATCATGATCCGGAATCTTGCGTCTGGATGCCCATCGACTCAAAGTTCCCTCAGGAGGACTATCTGAGGCTTGTGGAGGCTGCCGATATTGCTGACGGGGATGCTGTGCAAAAAGCGACTGCGGCACTCCTTCGCTCGGTTCACAGCTCTGCAAAAGAAATCCGGAATAAGTATCTCAACCCGCCGGCAACCACAGACTTTGCAATTATGTTTCTGCCCACGGAGGGACTCTATGCGGAAGTCCTGCGCCAACCGGGCCAAGTCGAAAAGATTCAGCAGGATTACCGTATTGTTGTTGCCGGGCCAACTACGCTTTCGGCAATCCTGAGCAGTTTGCGCGTAGGCTTTCGTACATTGGCCATTGAGAAGCAATCGAGTGAGGTCTGGAAAATCCTTGCAGCAGTCAAGACGGAATTTGGGAAATTCGGCCATGTTCTGACAACGGTAAAAAGGCAGTTAAATACGGCCTCTAATACCATAGAACAGACCGGAGTACGAACTCGAGCAATGGAACGAAAACTTCGAGCTGTGGAAGAACTGCCTTCAGAAAAAACTACTCAAATCCTGGAATTACCTGATTCTGGGATAGAATAGCGTCTTAATTGTAAATTTTGTGCATTTTGTGGCAAAACTTTTTTCATTGCCACTAAGACACAAAGGCACGAAGAAATATTAATGAATTTGTGTCTCGGAAATTCTACAACTTTATGAAATTACAGGATTTTTAATGGAAGCCTGTTTATACCATCATTCCATAACTCCATCATTCCAATTGGGGCGAAGCCCCTAAGTTCATCCTTTGTGTTTTTGTGCCTTTGTGGCAAATATTTTTTTGGTTTCGGTTTTTTTAGATTAGGATATTGATAAAAATTCTGTTGAGCGATCATCCAGGCAAAGATTTATGAATTAAGATTATTAAAGGTACAACAACACTCAAAATGAACAACAATCCTTCATATGAAGTCCAGGCTTCATATGAGGTCTTCCCTCTTTTGCGTGCGTTGACATACTCAGCCAAAAAACCCAAACCCATCACCAGCCAGAGTGTCAATACCGCAACTACTATTGTCGGTATGTTCATATCTCAAATTGCCCCTGTATTTCCAAAACCCGGAAAAACAATCTTGAAGGCGTCTTAAGCTCTAACGATAAACTCAACGCTAGCATGATATTGTGGTTTAAAAATTATAAATTATACTATAATATTGTAAGATATTCAAGGGCGTTTTGCATTGGCGTCAGGGCAAACGCATTTGAATCCCAATACAAGGAGAACGCTCCACGACGGCATGTATCTCTTTCCAACCGACTGAAACTTGTGCTTAAGCACCCGTAAGCCCGAGCCGCGCTATAGCTATTAAGAACAATTCGTCGCTAAATTATCCCATTGATTTTTTAAGTCATAATTTCATTCGGCTCGGGCTAACGCGTGCTAAAGCCCTTCAAACAGTCAGTCGGTTTCCAAGAAAAACACGCCGTCGCTACGCTGCACCGAAATTAAATGCGTTTACCCTGGCATTGGCGTTTAATTTGAAATTTACAAAAAAAGACTCTTTAAAAACTAGCCGGGCATGATGACCGTTCAAAAAAGATTACCCCATGTTGAATTCTATCCGGAAATAAGGTAACCTAAATGAAATGAGGGGTCGGGGAGTTTTTTCGATTCAATAGCTCCATGAATAATCAGCGACTCCATCATACAAACTCATAAAATCAAACAGTGTATGATTTCGCTGCTGATCATTCATTACGCTATTTACTGAGTTTTATAAGAAAAACATCCCGACTGCGGAATAAATAGGATAATCCCTGACGCCCTATTTGCCTAATCAGAAAGAAGGTAGAAAATGATACCGGTCAATATAGGTTTCCCCCATCTTTTTCGGGTGCCGCCTGATAAACAGAGCGATGAAATGCTTAACAGCTTTGTTGAGGATGAAACCCAAGACAAAGAATCGGACCGGGAGGAATACATCTTTTGCCGCCAATGTCGTAACATTATAACGAGTCCGGCCGAGCGTATAGAAGTCCAGGGGTCTCACCGGCACACTTTTGCCAACCCACACGGAATAGTTTTTGAAATAGGGTGTTTTAGAACCGTTATGGGATGCGGCCATGCGGGTCCGGCCTCAACGGATTTTAGCTGGTTTCCGGGCTTTAGCTGGAGAATTGCCGTTTGCATCAAGTGCTTTACACATCTGGGGTGGCTTTTTGCATCGCCGGACAAGGGCAGTTTTCACGGGCTGATCCTGGATCGTCTGATAACCCAATAATCGTAGGAATTCAGGGGGTGTGCTCCCCCGCTTCACTCTGGTGTCTACGTGTCTGGTCATTTCAATGACTTAGCAGCGGGGGCATTCCTGCCCCCTCCGCGTTCTCCCGCAAAAAAGCATGCGGGAGCCGCGGTCTCCCCCACTTCTAAGTCATTGAAATGACGAAGCCACTCCGCCAATATCGTTACTCGGGGAAGCACACCCCCTGAATACGTACCAATAATCACATCTGAGAATTTCTACAATTTGTCGAAATCGCAAGTATTTTAATGACAGCCAACTTGTGCCATCGGGTTCTTCATGGGAGGTAAAAATGATCGGCGCGATTGCCGGAGATGTTATCGGTTCAATTTTTGAGCACTATGCCGTGAAGTCGACCCAATTTCCTCTTTTCAGTCCCTATTCAAGATTTACCGACGATACCGTTTTGACTGTGGCCATTGCCGACTCAATTTTAAGAAAGGTTGATTACGCAACCTCTCTTAAAACGTTCGGACAAAAATACCCCAACGCCGGTTACGGCGGCTCCTTTTATAGATGGATTTACGCTGCGGACAGCAAGCCTTATAACAGCTGGGGAAATGGTTCTGCTATGAGAGTAAGCCCAGTTGGTTTCGCCTTTAACTCCATGGAAGATGTATTACACGAAGCCAAAGAAAGCGCAAAAGTAACCCATAACCATCCTGAAGGGATAAAAGGCGCCCAGGCGACAGCTCTGGCGGTGCTCCTTGCCCGTTCCGGCAAAAGTAAAGCAACCATCAAGCAGGAAATAAGCGATCGATTTAGTTACAATCTCAATCGAACCCTGGACGAAATAAGGCCTGATTATGGCTTTGATATCTCCTGTCATGGCTCTGTGCCTGAGGCGATTATTGCCTTTCTGGAAGCAAAAGATTTCGAAGATGCAATCCGTAAAGCTATCTCTCTGGGTGGAGACAGCGATACCATAGCCTGTATTGCAGGAGGGATCGCCCAGGCTTACTATCAAGAAATTCCCCGTGAAATTATATCAAATGTCAGGAAAAGATTGCCTGAAGAGTTTTTATTCATCATTGATGAATTTAATACAAAATATGGCTGACCTGCATTTCTAATGAAAAATGCCGAGACCTTTAAAAAATCTCGGCATTTTTTATACTTTGGCTCAAACCCTGTTCAGTTAATTCAGGACCCCGGTTATGGCATTAACAGCTTCGTCTAAACTTAGGGTTCCGGTATTGATGATAAGATCGTAATGAAAGATGTCCGCAATATCGGCATTAAAGTATTTTCTTATAAACGCTTTGCGATCCGATTCTGTTTTTATGACCTTTTGTTTTGCTTCTTCAACAGTAATTCCGAGTTCTTTGGATAAATTGTGTATTCTCTCCTCCATGGGCTCTATTACTCGAATGCTGAGTCTTTTGTCAGGAGGCAGAACAAAATTGGAACCCCTGCCTATGATAACAGCCTGGCCATGTCTGCCGATGGTGCCGATGATCTTCATGAGATGCTGGAGATACCGATCCGGCCATAGATGTCGCTTGTCTACAAGTGAGGATATCCACTCTTCGAGTACTGAAACACCTTTTTCGTCCAACGTTTCAACGAATTGGACACTTACACGTGCACTTTCGGCCATATTATGGAGGACTTCCTGGTGGAATAATTCGTATCCTAGTTTTTCGGCAAGACGCTCGGCCAAAATGTCTCCCCCACTTCCGTGCTCTCTGGAAAAGGTTACGACAGAAATACGTTCTTCCTCTTTTTTCTCTTCCGTACGCGTAATCTGCCATCTTCTCACCTGCTCTTCTATAATCTGCTCGATAGAACGTGTTTTAGTTTTCATGTTCCCTCCTTTCATGGTTGGTTTATGGATGGGTAACAATTCATGAGAAAACACACCTAATTCGATCTGCAGGAGTTAACAACAGGGTATTCAGATTATTGATTCAATAAGGATTCAAAAATTTCTTAGACAACTTTAAAGACAAACAGGTTGTAATGGAGCCGGAAACAGAGGTAAAAGAATTATCAGAGGTAAATGAAACTCAGTCGAGTTGAAATCCCAAAAGTCGTCGGCAAAATAATAAAGCACTTTGACAAGATCATTTTCAGCATTTGCTCCAAAGAGTTTTTTATCAGTTTTATTAATTTTATGATATCATCATAAATGTGTCAAGAAAAGAAACTTACCGTCAACCTGAGATATACCCAGGACTTTGACTTCCTTTTGACATGCAAGCTGCTTTTCCATATACTGAATTAATGAAAGTATTCAATCAATTTTCTAGTTTTCGAATTCACCCGAATAGGTTTCCATACCCTTTTGCATTTAGGAGAAATTATGATGAAATCTCCCGTAATCAAAACAGTCCTTCCCGGCCCAAAGGCGCGCAAACTCATAGAGAAGGATAACACCTACGTCTCGCCTTCATACACAAGATATTATCCCCTTGTTGTCGAAAAAGCCCGGGGGCTTTGGGTCCACGACGTTGACAGCAACATATTTCTCGATTTTACAGCCGGTATCGCCGTCTGTGCCACAGGGCATTGTCATCCCCGAGTGGTTCAAGCCATCAAAGAACAGGCCGATCTATTGCTGCACATGTCGGGGACCGATTTTTATTATAAATCTCAAATTATTCTGGCGGAAAAGCTGTCTTCTCTGGCACCGGGAAAAGGGAACAAGAAGGTTTATTTTGGTAATTCGGGCGCAGAGGCGGTCGAGGCTGCCTTCAAGCTGGCCCGCTGGCATACCCAGCGTGAATTGAATCTGGCCTTTTACGGGGCTTTCCACGGACGTACAATGGGTGCGCTTTCACTGACAGCAAGCAAAACCATTCAAAAAAAACATTATAACCCCTTGGTACCGGGAATCACTCATATTCCCTATGCCTATTGTTACCGGTGCCCGTATAATCTTTCTTATCCCCAATGCGGGTTGGGATGTGTCCAGTGGGTTGAGGACACCCTTTTCCGAACGACCATACCACCGGAAGAGGTGGCTGCAATTATCGTTGAACCGATCCAGGGAGAGGGCGGGTATATCGTTCCGCCGCCTGAATTCCACAGGAGACTAAATAACATAGCGAAAAAGTATGGTATCCTCTATGTGGTCGATGAAGTCCAGTCGGGAATGGGACGCACCGGCAAAATGTTTGCCATGGAGCATTTCGGAGTTGATCCGGACATCATCGCCCTGGCCAAAGGAATCGCTTCCGGGATGCCTCTCGGGGCATTGATCGCAAAAGCAGAAATTATGAACTGGGAAGCCGGTTCCCATGCATCCACCTTCGGCGGCAATCCGGTTTCCTGCCAGTCGGCTCTGGCGACGATTGAACTGCTTGAGCAAGGACTTATAGACAATGCCGCGGTTCAGGGCAAATATCTGATGACAGGACTCCGGGAGCTGCAACAATCATATGAATGCATGGGTGATGTTCGGGGAAAGGGATTGATGGTGGGTGTGGAATTTGTCAAAGAGCGCGAGAACAAAGAACCGGCCAGAGAGTGGCGAAACCGTATCATTAAAAAAGCATTTCAGAAAGGATTATTGCTTTTAGGGTGCGGTGAAAACAGCATCCGCTTTTGTCCCGCCCTTACGGTATCCGCAGTGGAAATCGACAAATGCCTCTCCATATTTCACGACGTTGTCCGGGAAGTGGCGGGCTAAACATCTTGTTCGTTTACTATTCGACCTGGCATGTTATGTTGCAAGTTTCTTTATTTTATGCAAAAAAACTCTGCATTATCTTCCTGAATCTTTCGCCCCGCCATGTAGCGGACGGTCTTGTTGCATCAGATACGAGAATATCTTGACTCAAAAAAGGTAAAAAGTCAGAAATCCTCGGGATAATTACTCTTACTACTGGAAAATTCAATACCGGATGGGTGTGATTGAGTAGGATACAATCGGTATTGAACTGCTTACATATTCTCTTAAGTTCCTCAATCTCACTGAAAACATCCTTGATTTTGTTGTTCCTGTAAGCACCCATTTCTCCTTGCTCAAGAAATGAGATATCTTTTGGAGAAATACAACATTTCATTAACAGGTAAAAATTGTTAACCCGAGATCGATGGACAAGCGGTTTATCCAATTGCGGGCGGGGCGCCAATAGAGTTTCACGGCCTTGCATGCTTTCCGTAAAACACCGGGTTAGCCCTTCGTCCATATTGAAAGATACCCCCGGTATCAGTATCCTATGTTCCAGGCGATCGGGAGACAAATTGTGGTTGATAAACAGGACGCCTATGCAGGGCAACACGCCACCCAGAGAAAGATCCTTGATTATTACATCAACATTCTTTCCCTGATAGAATTTAATCATATCTTTTATGACGACATTATCCACAGAATCCGGATCAATTGACGGAACTGTTTTTTCAGGTTTGATTATTTGTATTTGGGTATGACGTTCAAATATTTCACATGAGGCCTGAATTATGGCCTCTTCCATGGTGTTTCCTGCCGCCATCCCGTTAGATGCATGAATATAGGTAACAAAATTGACCGGAACCTTTACTGTCTCTTCACGAACTATTGAAAAACCGTCAACCCAATGTCTGGCCATTCTACTGTTTTTGATATGCTCAATATCTGTATCTGTTAGATGATTTTCGTTTGCCAGCAGGTCTTCTATTCTCAGAGTGCTGTCTTCCAATTCGTCCTGGTGGGCATGTACATACCCATCCATCCATTCATAATTAAGGAACCTGGTGGTCTCTTTATTGTAAAGGGCCGGAATGTTATACCTCACGCGTTCTTCAAAGACCGGATAGAACAGCCCTGCGCTGAAGCGTTCAGCCAGTTCCGCATACGCGCTGGCCTCTGCAAGCTCCGGGGTAATACCTTTTCCATTACATACGATCCGAATTGAATCAATCCATATCCGTCCCCAATAAATGTTGTCCGAAACTTCAAAGGGAGAGTATTCAACGTTGAGATGCAACTTCCGAAACCCGTCTTTAATTTTTCCGATCGTGTTGGACGGAAGATCACACTTGCCATACTCATTTCTGACGTAATTCTGAAATTTCATCTTTTATATCGCCTGTTGTCGGTGTGCGTATATTGATTAATATATGGTAACTTCTCAATAAATTATGATTCCGAGTCCATTCAGAGAGAATTTGCAACCATGTAAAATTGTTTCAGCGATTTTATACAGATGCAATTATTTCTTGATAAAGCTTAAGGTAACTTTCTGAGGCATTTTGCCAGGTATAAGAGCGCGCCCTTTCTAATCCCTTTTCTATCATCTCTTTTCGGCGCTGTCTATTTTGTAAAAGCTCAGACATAACAGATGTCATTTCTTCAATATTAGTAGGATCAGCAAGATAGGCCGCATCACCTGCCACCTCCGGCATTGCCGTGGTATTTGATGTGATAACCGGTAAACCCATCTTCATGGCTTCAAGAACAGGAATACCAAAGCCTTCATAAAGGGAAGGATATATCAAAAAGTCGGCCATCCGGAATAGAGAATCCAACTCCTTTTCTGAAATAAAACCGGTAAAGATGATTCTATTTCCCATACCGGTCTCTCTTACCGAAGCATCACACATGCTTTTCATCTTATTTTGATATGGCGCACCGGATACACTGCCGGTTATAAGCAACTTCCCTGAATAACCATTCAAGTTTACCAGTCTTGCAAAAGCATGAATAAGCCGGACAATATTCTTCCTTTCATGAATACCACCGACATTCAAAATAAAAGCATCTTTTATTTCAAATCTTTTTTTGAGTTCTTCTTCCAGAGAAGGGTCCTTGGAATTTTCTTCACGGAGTCCATTGGGTATAACCCTGATCTTGTCATGTGGGACTCCTACCTTTTTTGCAATATCCTGCTTTGAAAATACCGATACGGTTGCAATAATATCATTCAGTCGACACGCCATTCTGATGCCGGGTTTATATAAAAATATATTTCTGTATAATCCCATTGCCTCTCTGAAAGTAAACGGTATGACATCATGAACTGTAAGTATAGAAGGTGTCTTTTTTCGAAAGGGAAAACTCCAATTATAGAAAAAGTGAATAATATCGGCTTCTTCAGACAGAGCAATTTCCTGAATGGTGGTTGAATCGATTGTAGCGTTTTTTAATGACATCGCATGGGATGTCACATCCATATGAATGATGGCTAGATGTTTGCCTTCCGTGAAAATATTTTTTACTTCTTCAATTCTATTTCTTTTACAGAGAATAACAACCGAATGCTCAATACCAGTAATATATTTCACAATCTGGATAACACCCTGCTCAACTCCGCCGACAACACCATCATATTTTCGAAAATCAAAAATTACTTTCATGTTTTATTCCCTTAAAAGCTATTCAGCAGACTATCAATATCTGTGATGGCAAGCCCTACTGATTCATCAGCAGCACCATAATATATATAAATGTTCCCGTCTTTTTCCACCATGCCGTTCGTAAAAACAACATTGCCGAAAAATCCTTCTATTTCAAAAGGTTCTGTAGGGGTTAGCAGCGGAGTTTCAGCTCTCCGAACTACCTTATACGGCTCATTTAGATCCAGCAGCAAACAGAATAAAGAATACAAAGAATTTTCCCCTTTTCCATGATAAATAGTCAACCAACCATCAGTGGCTTTGATAGGTGGTGTGCCGCCTCCTATTTTCATTGATTCCCACTTCATATCACGAGGGCGTGCTATGCATTTATGATTTCCCCAGTGCAAGATATCCGGAGATTCACTGTACCAGATGGAAGCTTTTCCAAACCCGGAATTGTTCGGTCTATGCAGTGCTATATACTTGCCGTTTACTTTTTCAGGGAATATGGCGACATCTTTGTTTTCAGGATGGAAAATAATCCCTTTTCTTTCAATTGTAATAAAATCTTCAGTCACTCCAAGTGCTGTAGACCATGAATCCTCTGAAACAACGGTAAAGTTAATATAATATTTTCTATTAATAAAGGTTACCCGTGCATCTTCGCACCCGTATTTTTCAGATTCATCAATCGGATAAATAAATGGCTTATCTTCAACTGTGAAATTGATGCCATCCTTACTTCTTGCGAGTCTAATATGGCTCATCGTTGAAAGGTAGTCTTTCCCTTTATATATGACACCCCGGGTATCTTTTAGTTGAACATCCGGATCATCTTCTTTAAATTCCATAATAGCCGGATACGATCTGCCGTTTTCAAATTTGCAAACCGGTGTGCTAACAAAACCTGGTTTCGATTCACATTTTTCAGCTACTCGTAGTAATAAAATAATTTCATCCCCGTATGTGATTGCTCCAGGGTTAAAAGCCCCAACAACCTTGTACCCCTCCAGTGATGGGTTCACGTCTGATGGTTTGATAACAGGATTATTTTCATACTTCTTAATCATGAAAGCCTCCTTTTATATTTACTTAATCCTAATAACTCAAAATTAAAATGATAAGAATTCCCTTTTTGTAGGCGGAATAAGGGAAAATCTAATGCATAACACCCTTTAAATAATAATAAATCCACCTAAGCAATAATATATTTCAGAGTGAAAGTCCAATGGGATTTGCAACGCCCGCATGATTCATAATATAATTTTTCTAATATAGGCCTTTGTTGTTTTGTATCATTTGGAGAATACTCAGACAACCAGGGACCCAACCTGAAGAATTGAAAAGAAGATTTGAAAATGGACGGTTTGAGTCTGAAGAATTTGAAGGTATAATGGATCAAAATGTTTATATTCAGATTTCATAACGTTGGATTTTCTGCCTCCTAACCCTCTTCAACCTGATACGCTATAACTCGATTATCAAAAAATGTGGGTATAAGTAAGATTTGTTTGCTTTCAATATATTCAATATCAGCGGAATTTATCTTTTGATTTGTCGTATCGATAATAACGGTCACTTGACCGGAGGATGTGACATAAGATGTCTTTCCTCTCCAATCTGAGATAAAATAATTTCCTTTCCCATCTGACTGGACCCCGTCGATACCGGAACCAATCTTTGCAATAATGCTAATTTCTTTGGTAACTAAACTTATTGCCTTTAATGTTCCGTCACCAGAGTTGCCTAATATCAATTTGCTTTTCTCGGCATAGAGACCATTTGGTTTACTGACATCAGGGCCTTTCAGCCACACCGCCATCTTCTTTTGAACGAGTTTATATATGACGCTGTTCGTTGAAGACATGTCCGAAACATATACATTCCCATCTTTATCGATCGTAACATCATTTAAAAACCCGGCACCTGAAGCAGGATATATAGACAGAGTCCTTCCGGTTTTTAAATCTATTTCTACTAACTCGTCGATATCGGTTACATAAAGTCTATCTCGATAGATCCCTGAACCCTTAGGTGCATTTAATCCGCTTGCCCACTTCAATTCCAATATCTCACCACTTAAGGACACTTTCGAGATAAAACCCTTGCCGTTTTTCTCTGTGGGTTTCCCATTAATATTCGAAACATAGAGGATATCTTCAGATGGATGGTATAGGACAGATTCGGGAACCCTCAAGTCCGCTTTTGTTTCCCATAATTTCGTTAACTTACATTTTTGAAATCCACCAGGATCTGCTATTGAATATTTTGTATCAGCAGAAAACAGAATTGAAAAACTGCAAATAAATGAAAGAGTGATAATAAGCATTCTTTTCATTATTCCCTCCATTCTGTAAAAAGGTTTGCATAAAAAGGTTTCTTACCGGAATAATGGATTACACCAAACAGTTGTCATTGAAAAAGCGACTGTCACAAAACGGTCGCAAAAGGCTGTTTCGGCAAGATAATGACTTGTGTTAAGTGAGATAATTATCTGTATTTATTCTTATTCCTTGTAGAACGTCAGGTCCCAATCCCATGATTCCGAGTCGTGACGAAGAATGTAAATAGCATTATCGTCTCCCAGAACCTTAAAATAGCGGTGGTTCGGGGCCAGCCATCGATCTTGAATTTCTTTGACCTCAATTTTTCTATCACCCAGCCAGATACGCCGGGGCGTCTCTTCACCTCGGTATCCGGAATAACATGCCACTTCTATTTGCATAAATTGCTCCTGATGATCATCCGCTTTTGGACCCGGAACATGTATATATGTATGCCTTCTTTCTTTTATAGTAAAGCTGTTTTTACGGTTTCAACACTATTGCTCCGAAGTTTGAGAAAATTTCTGTTGCATTTGGTCGATTACAAATTTGATCTTCCATCAATGAGAATGCTCATATATCCATCATTTTGCAGATTTTTGAACAAAGGCGTATTTGCCAGCATAGTACATAAAGCCTCACCATTTTGTCCCAAAATTGATCTTGATACAAAATTGTCTCATGATACACAGCCAAAGTCTATTCTCTCAAATACACATAAATTAACAGAGTACAAATAGCATATGCAGGCTTAGAAATTGGTGGAAAAATTAAAATATGACGCCTTAAAGCAATCTGTTGATCCTAATAAAAACGTGCTGGCATAATTATTGCTTTTATTCTATATTTAAATTTAAAGGAGGTAAAACAATGGAAATTACAGATTATTACGCAGAACCCATCTCAAGAAATATCACATCTAACGTCGGCAGGGGGGCAAAAAATGTAAAGGTAGTTTCTCAAAGAATCAGTCCTTTTAAAGCATCTGGTGCGGTAATGGCGTTATGGGGTGGAGTAACCGGTTTTATTAATTTCAGGAAATATAAAAAAGGTAAAATTACTAAAAAGCAAGCAATTACAGCTACAGCAAGCGAATCCGTTGGTATGGGGTTAGCTGCAGGGTTAGGGTTATTGGCTGACGGGATACTGAAAACTTATATTCTTGCGGCGGCAGCACCGTCATTACTTCCCTTTGCTATAAGTGTTGTTGTAACAACGAGCGCAAAAATTACATGGGACTGTAAGACTAAAAAGAACATGATATGGTGCGAACGCAAAGATTCACAAAAAGAATGCATAGAGACTGCATCGGAAATAGCAACGGCATAAAAAACTATAGACAGCTATGCTTAAAAGTAGTGGCTATCATATAGATTTTTTTTGTGTGTACTATATGGGGACCACAGTGATTAAAGTTTTTAAGATAGAGATGGGAAATGCGTAGATTTACTCAATGGATAGTAACAAAATTTATTAAGAATTATCAGGATATTAAAGATCTCAAGGTCAGGGCAAGTTATGGCTCTCTTGAGGGGTGGGTGAGTATTGTCGGAAATATTGTATTATTCGCAATTAAGATAATTGCAGGGTTGTCTATTAATAGCGTTGCTTTAATTGCCGATGCTGTCCACACATTAGCCGATTCGGCTACATCAATAGTGGTTATAATCGGATTTAAGATGGCCAAGAAAACACCGGACAAGGAACATCCCTTTGGCCATGGACGAATGGAGCCTGTGGCTACCCTCATTGTTTCGGTATTGCTCTTTGTTGCAGGAGTTGAACTGCTGGAAAAATCAGTCCATAGCATTATTCATCCTCAGACAGTTACTGCTTCCACGGGCATAATTTTGATAATCACGGGAACAATATTGATAAAAGAGCTTATGGCGCGCTTTTCTTATGAGCTTGGAGAGATGATTGATTCCAAAACTCTGAAGGCAGATGCGCTCCATCACAGGAGTGATGTTATCGCCACAGGTTTGGTTGTTGCAGCTCTTATTGCATCACGCTTTGGATACAATAACATAGATGGCGTGATGGGCGCCTTTGTCTCGTTGATTATATTCTATTCTGCTTATATAATAGGCAAAGAGGCGCTCGACCCCTTGTTGGGTGAGGCACCTTCAAAAGAGGCGCTTAGAGAAATACAGAAGTTAGCCAGGGCACACTCTGGTGTTTTAGGTGTCCATGATATTATCTTTCATAGGTATGGACACACAAGTATTATTTCGCTTCATATAGATGTTTCTGATAAAGAGTCTGCACTCAGGCTTCATGAGCTTTCAGAGGCGGTTGAAGAAGAGATCGGTCGAAAAATGGGCGGAACGGTCATCGTGCATGTGGATCCGATTAATAAGGAACATCCACGATATGAAGCCATTGCAAGGACAATAGAAGAAATAATATCAGAAGATGGAAGAATAGGTGGTTTCCATGACCTGAGGATAATCGGAAGGGACGATAGTAAATGTAAAGTGGTTTTCGATATTATATTGATAGAAGATACGGATGTTCAGGAAGCCTACGATATAGTCCATTCCATACAAGCACAATTTAAGAATAGATTCCCTCGGATGAAAACGATTATCAGTGTTGATCCGAAGTATGCATATAGCCTTCCGGAATAGATTTTGCGAGGGGAAAGGGGAAAATGCATGAAATTAAACAAATATGAGCTTTTCAGCTTGAAAAAGATAGCAAAATGGGAAAAGAAACAGCATAAAGGTTTTCACAAGAAAATCCTCGATATCACTTCCAAACCGGTGGATTATCTTATCAAGAAAATCGGACCCGAAAATCTTAAGAAATATGAGAATGTTATAGAGGCGGCTGTTGGGAAAATGCTCTATACGTCCACGTTTACCGTCAACCCTGATAAGTTAATAAAAAGAGCCCATGATCACGGTATAAAAATAGATGATCTATCCCAACTGAAACAGTGCAATTTAAAATTGCTGGACGACTGTAACAGGAAGCATGTAAATTATCACGAGAAGGCAGCGGCAATACAGGGAGCGGCGGCGGGGCTTGGGGGCGGCCTGGTTGCAACAGCGGATATTGCGACAGTTCTGATTCAGGATTTTCACATGATTCAGGAAATTGCATTTTGTTACGGCTATGATTCAAACGATATTATTGAAAAAGAGATAATATTGAGGATCATTGAAGCGGCAATTGGAGGATCGGAGGTCAAATTTAAGGCCCTGAGAGAGATTGAACTCATAAAAGAGATTAAAGAAAGAGAAGGGGAAGGGGAAGCAGAAAAAAAGGGTATTCATATTTTAGGGGCTAAGGCCTTGCAAGAAGCCATTGAGAACCTCACAGTAGCCTTGCTTGTCCGCCTAGTACCCCGTTTCTTGCCGGTAGTATCCATATTGTTCAGTGCTCATTCTAACCACGAGATCATGGAGCATTCTGGAGAGATGGCATTTATGGTTTACAGAAAGAGATTTATCGAGAGGAAAAAGACTCTGTAGTTAGGAGGTATCTCATATGAACCCGGTAAAGAGAAAACTCGGCCAAGAGTTGACTGCGGCAATCAAGAAGGGCATGGATGAAATGGAGCTTGACACTTTGTGTGCCAAAGCGTTAGATGGGTTGGATCGAGATGCCCTCTTAAAGAAGGATGTGAATCGCTTATGCGATGAGCTCGGCACCTTGGAGGCAGGAAGGATCTTAGGCCTGGGCACCAAATTTTTAGGCGCAGGTAATACGAATGGATATAAGAAGAATAGGGAGGAGATAAGGTCGTTGGTGCTCAAGGTAGTAAAACGCGTGGAGAAGAAATACGGAGGCCTTAATTTGCCTAAGGAATGCAGGGACTTGCTCATAAATCTTCTTTAGAGGTTGAAAGTCGTACAAGTTAAAAGTGCCTAAAGATCTAAAGTGCCTAAAGCCCGCCCCGGTGCGACTCCGTCATATATATTGATATGCAATGCATCATTAACAAACCTAACTTTTTGAGTATAGCGTATGGGTGATCGGTCTGAGCCAGGGTTATGGAGTCGCTCCAGCCTGCCATTGCAAGGCACGAGCGGGCAGGTTGCTCCACTGATTTCATATAATTGACAGAATTCCTTAACTTTAGCTCACTTTACATTTTGCTACTCGGCAGAGCTGGTTAACTCTGACCTGGCTCTCCGAGCCGGAGGTCCAGAGGACCAAGTTTTCGAGGTCGAAATAAATCCGAAATAGTCCATCCGGAAGGAGGGGGAAACAATGGCTTACAAACTTCTTCTCATCGATGATGAAGCACCAAAGGTAATTTCCCAAGTTTTCAGATCGTTTAGCAAAGACCAAGGGTATGAAATCAACTCTCAGACCAGGGTTTCCGGTATTCCCTGGGAATTGGTTGACAGTGCCAACATTATTCTAATTGACTACTCTTTTCCTGATAACCACACGGGAGTTGAATTTCTTCGTGAGTTAAGGAAAGTGAGACCCTCTTTACAAATACCGGTTGTTCTGCTCAGTGCACCTAGTGACATAAGAGATTCTGAATGGCAGGAGTGCCTGAATTTAGGGGTAAACGACTTTTTGTGTAAAGCTACTCCCCCTCAGATTGTCAAGAGAAAAATAGACTCTTTACTTGAAGGCGAAGCATATCGTCGACTGAGCCAAGAACTAAAGGAAAAACTCCATTTCGAAGAAGCAAAATCAACTATTGAGTCATTGGATTTTGGCGCAATCTCCTCCCTGGTGCCGGATGCGAATGAATGGGCCTATACCTTTCGAATCATCTTGAAAGAGGGTCCCTTGCACAGACGCCAAACAAACGGCATTTTCCTGGCTATTCTCAATGAATTGCTTTCACGGTTTGCCCAAAGAATGGGGAAGCAAATTGAACCCTATCCCTATGAGACCATAAATGGAGACCTTCAGAAATCATCTTCCCCACTGCAAAAGCCAAGAAAACGGAGAGAGCGGGACGAATCAACCCGTTTACCGGCAAACAATCTGATTGATGCAGGCAGGGCAGTGCCATTAGGGATACCGGCTCGATTGCTGACAAAAATCTTTCAAAAGGACCATGTAAAAATTACAGAGGCTGCCAGGAATCTTTTGACCGGGCCGCCCCACGACGTATTCATGAATGTCTTGCTTCTCCATGTGTATGAGTCTTTTCACGATATTATAGGCCAAAGCGTTCCCCATGAAAAGGAAGTTCCCGGCAAAAGGAAATCTGCATGAGTGAAGCCGCGGTTATCTCAATAACAGATATGGATCCCGAGGGGATTATGAGGACAATCTCCTCCGTAATTTCGGAATTGGGAGCTTTCAGCGCTGCTCTTGTTCTGCAAGACACGGTTCATCGGCTGACCCATCAAAGGGAAGCTGCCCGGCTTGCCGAAACTTTGGCAGAATATTTCCCGCTTTATGGCGAAATTATTGAAAGCGGCCTTTCTCCCAACGAAGCCGGACAGATCATTGAGGAAAGGACGAACCAATTAATTGAACAATTAAGGAACTTCTCTTCTATTGTGGTGGTCGGCATAGAGTCTGTGATCCTGGACAGCCTTTCTCGGAAACTGCCCCAATCCCGGTTCTATCTTATTCCCCACTCGGAGACCATTGACGCGGAAAGAATCCTGGCTAACTTCCCTGCAAATGTTCGCTTAATCGATATCAGAGAGATTATGGGGCTTGGGGGAACCCGCAGTGTCCTGATTTCATATGCTTTCTGCCAGATGGAGGAGGACTCCTTCATTTACCCTGTCACGTTCAGAGCTGTTGGACCTGATGTCAGAAGCGCTTATAATCAAATTGTCGGCCTGAATATACTGTCAGGTTACAAGAGATATCTGAGTAATATGGCACCCCTTTACTCGACAAGTCAATTTTTTACCAATCAGTTTAGAATCGTTTAACCAAAAAAGAAAATGAACAGAAGATGATTGGCTTAGTTTTGATCATTGTAATGATTGTAACTTTAATCATCCAGGCCCTGATTCCGGCCAGGAAGATGCTCGTTATTTTCATCGGGGCAACGGTTACTACATCAATTGCCGCTACATTGGGGAATCAGAACATATTGAATATATATAACGGTGTTCCCTGGGATGTATTGGTTATTCTATTAGGACTGGGAATCTTTTCGTCTCTGTTTGCCAGGAGTCGTCTTTTTAGTTATCTGGCTGTTTGGTGTTCCCGTGCAAGCCAGGGGAAATATATCCTTATTTTAATCATGTTCTCTTCCATTATGTTTATTCTTTCCTGCACATTGAATAACCTTACCGCGCTCTTGTTAGTTCTGCCTGTGCTGTTAAGCATCCTCAAGGCCCTGGGCGTTAATCAGGGGTTTATTGCGCTTTGCTTTTCGCTGCTAATTGTAGCCTGCAACCTGGGAGGAGCCGCCACTCCCATCGGTGACTTCCCTGCCATACTCCTTATGGGCACCGGGAGCATCTCTTTTTTGAGATATTTGATTTTGGCTTTTCCCATGTGCATCCTGTTATTCAGTGTGATTGTTGCCCTCTCTGCTTTTTATTACCGCAAGAAGGGGAGGAAAAATCCTTCTTTATTAGAGAGATCACTTGCTTTAACCTCCATGGCACAATTATACAGGAATGTTACCATTGACAAGACTATTCTTTACCCCGGCGTGGGAGTCTTCTGCGTCATGTTTGGCTTATGGATGGTTGCAGGGAGGATTGGATTGAGTCCTGGGGTAATCTGTTTTCTTGGCGTAGGATTGCTTATGGTTATAAAGAACGAGGCGGCGGAGGATATTGTCAGGCATGGGATTGACTTCGAATCCATCCTTTTCTTGACAGCTCTTTTTCTTATGGTATCTTGTATGGCAGGCTCCGGCATCCTTGACTTTATTGCCGGTCTTATGTCCAGGTATTTTACGGACACAAAAATGCTTGTATGTGCCCTGATGATATTTTGCGGGATCTCGACAGCAATTTTCTCCGCCGGACCCAGTATGGCGACCATGTTGCCCATAGCTCAACAGATTGTCTCGCAAGGAGATGCCCCCGGGGATACAGTCTACGTTGGGCTGGCCCTGTCTGTGTGTGCCGGATCGAGTTTTCTTCTCACCGCCGCTACTGCAGGTCCCCTGGCGCAATCAATTGTAGAAAAATCGGGGTTGACAACCAGAGAGGGGCCAAGCGCAAAATTTAACTTTATGACCTTTTTGCCATTCGGGATCTTTGCTTACGCCATTATCCAGATTGGGGGACTGATTTTTGTTCTTGTAAGGGTTTGAAAAGACATACTTGGAACCTAAAGTGATCGGTTCCAGGTTCAGGGTTCAAAGATTCAGAAGTTCACGGGTTCAATAAAAAGGATATAAAACATTGAATTGGACAGAATATTTTTGTGAATTTACAGGCACGGCGTTCCATGTGTTTGCAGGGCTTACCGGTATTTACCTGGTTAGTCTTATAAATACCGCAGATGTAATTAAATATCTCGTCATTGGGCTTTTCTTTGCCATTGGACTTGTTGTTGTTGTCTATTCGCCCATTGGAAAAAGGAGCGGCGGGCATGTTAACCCAGCAGTAAGCGCTGCATTTTGGTTGAACGGATTAATGAGCGGCATTGATACTGTCTGTTACATTGTTGCTCAATTTGCAGGCGCTGTTCTCGGAGCCTGGCTTGCCTTTACCGTTTTTAATTGGAAAAACCCTTTTGTCACATTGACGCTTCCGGGCTTCGATTATCCCTTGCTTTTGGTCCTGCTTGTTGAAGTCGTTATTACCTTTGCTTTGATTATTACTATTTTTTCTTTTGTCTCTTCCAGCAAATCAGGGAGGTTCACCGGAATTGCCGCTGGGATTTATATAATATTGATTACTGTTCTTTTTGCCACGATTTCAGGCGCAAGCATGAATTCCGCAAGAACTTTCGGTACTGCTGCATTGTTGTTGCGTTTTGATTATTTGTTGATTTATTTCGCTGCTTCGGTTCTGAGCACACTTGCTGCATACGGTTTATTTCACGGCGCTACGATGGGGGCGCAACCTACATGCTGTAATAAGCTCTGCTATAAGACCGAGGGACCGTGTCTTTTTAGATGTAAGTGCGAATTCAGCCAGGATGATGCATAAAGGCAACGGAAGATCTAACTTGTGCTGTCATGTTTTAAGGAATGAAAATTAAATAACTTCCCATTTATAGAGAGAAAAACTTGTCGGAAGCTGCGTTTATGGTTTATAGAAAGCATTTTATAGAACGAAAACAGCACGGAAATGACAGTGACAGCCAGTTAAATTATATGACCTGACAAAGTCACATATAATGTTTTGCGGTAATCATCCCTGACTATGCACATGCGAACCGTTTCACCAGGCTGGCATCCTGCAAGATCAGACAAAAATTCCCTCAGCGTTCTTGCCTTTCGGGAATTAAAGGACATGATCAGATCACCTGCTAACAGACCTCCTTTTTCTGCCGGCGAGCCAGGAATAACCTTTTCAACAAGAACACCGCCAGCCTTTTTCGCTTCTTCAAGCCTTTCTGCCTCATTGCTGCCATCTGTAACATCACTTACAGTGACACCAAGAAAAGGATATGTTTTATTTACAGGCGGTAAATACGAGGGTCTCTCTTCAGGTAGTATATAAACCGTAACCCTGTAATTATCCTTTGATACGCACATATAAATCTTGCTGCCTACCTCACTTCCTGACAAATCGTTTTGGAACTGTGCAGCCGTCCTTATTTTTCTCCCGTTAAAAGAGAGTATTATATTTCCCGGCTCAATATCTGCCTTTTGAGCAGGTGAACCATTTGCAACACTGTTTACGTATGCCCCTTCAGGTCTGTCAAGCATTGCTCTTGCCGCCATCGCTGGAATAACATCACTAATCTTTAAGCCAATCCATGCCTTACCCCATTGAGTCTTAAAATTTTCATAATCCAAGGGAATCTGCTTGGTCAGATTCTTTTCGTGGTCATCAAGCGTTACTTGTGAATTTTTATAAAGACAAAATCCTGCAATAACGTTTAAAATAAGTGATATAATTGTTACAACGATTAACAATTTTTTTTTTATGAAATATGTCATTTTCTGATCCTGTTACAAGTTTTTGGATTCTACCGGGCAATTTGCCGAACCTGCTTATCATCTTCCACGACCAGGATGTTCATCGAATCACTTCCCTTTGACAAATATGGTAGGAAATACTCTATGCTTTGTTATTGATTAACATAGGGTTGCCAGAATTTCAAACATTTTCATTTATGGACAAGAGATGTAAGAGAGTTGAGTATGTCGGGAAATAGAACACCTTTGATAAGATTATAAGTGTTATTTCAGCTGATACCAAAAATCAGGAGGCATATCATGGGCGATCTTTAGGGCGCCATTTGCGCCGGCATACGTCGGTTCCTCGACAATAACAATGCGACTGTGCCCCAAACTCTCTTTCATATTTTTTTCTATAGCTTCTTTCAGGCCGTGGATCTGGCTACTGCCCCCGGTTAGGAGGACATTCTCTTTAAGACACATCTGAAAATCAGGATCAAAAGGGGCCGTGAGCTTACCGAGGGCATCTATTATTGGAGGGATTATCGACCGGCAAGCCTGTTTCATCTCTCTGGTGATGTCGAATTCCTGGGGTTTCCCTTGAACGGGAAATTCGAATTTGATTGGTGGCGTGTTTTTCGCCACAGTAGCGTGTCTTTCCTTGATGTTTTTGATCATGTTATCCGAAAACTGTGCTTCGGGATATGATTGTGAAATAAGCCGGGCCAATTCTTTGTCGACATAATCTCCCGCAGTTTTGAGAACGATCTGGTCTTCTTCTCCGGGCAGCGTGCTGTTTATGCAACAGAGATCAACGGTGCCGGCGCCGATATCAATTACCATAAGGTTCTTGAACCAATCCATGCCATAGGCCACTGCAAAGGGCTGAGAGCAGATCATGACAGAATCCAGCGCCTCTTTCGCCACTTCAACCAGGTAGTTTTTGTTCTTGATGCTGGCCTGGACTGGACAGCCGACCACGCCATAGATCAATTCATCAGTCCTCGGCCTAGCCAGGCTGATTGCGTGTTTGACCAGGTCGCGAGCGGCATTCAGGTTCATCCTTATTTCATTTTCCCTGTAGCTGTCATTGCCGTCAGAACCTTTGATAACACCATTACTCAGGGGTCGATAAAAATTCAGAGAGAGTCTGTTCTTGATTGCATCCTCGCCAAACATGACCTCTTGCTTCAAAAATTTTATGGACACTGCGTCTTTGGGATAGCCTACTGCACTGAATGTGCTCTCACGAATGCCGTTAGATGAGACAATGCTCGTTTTCGAGGTTCCAAGGTCAACGCCTAAATAGAGAACTCTCTGCCTCCTCTCAGGGTTTTTTTTTGCCTCCGACGCTTTTGAAGAGGTTTTGTCTTTTTCCCCCTTATTCTCCATGGCGATAAAACCTTCCTGCCTTGTTATATTGTGAGCATCCTTTTTTTATATATATCCATATATTGTATGTCAATCAAAAAATCATACAGTATATAGCAATATTTAGACAAAAGGCTCTTTTCGTTTATTTTGTCTCAAAATTGATTTTGATGCAAAATTGTCTCATGACACACAGTCAAAGTTTGTTAAACGCATTAAATCACTTTATCTTCCGGACAAACCTGATTCAGAAATACCTCAGCAAAAAATGATCGCTAAGGATTTTGACCCGGCCGCTATCCTTAACAAAGCAGCCGGAATTCTTGATCGCAACGTTAATCATTTTAAAAGGTCATCCAGAATACCGTTAAAGGGAAGGGACAACCGTGATTTGCTTATTTACTTGATATGGGAAACAGGTATATGCAGCAATCAGGAAATTGGTGATTTGTTGGGTTTAACCTATAGGACCTTTAAATTAGTTGAGTGATTGTTAAAGCATCCTGCTTATCATCTTCCACGATCAAGATGTTCATCGGATCACCCCCCTTTGCAAAGCATTAGAACAATCTCATTAATATCTTTAGAAAAATATGATTCAGGGTCTTCAAGAACTATCGGCTTTAATCTTGCAAGGGCTTCCGTCACTGCATAATCCTCGCGTATCGACATTGTAACACTACTTTCAATGCTCAGGTACTGGCGCATAAGTTTTCGTATAACCTCCCCGGCGTTTGCATCACTTTTCGTCCGGACTCTGTTGACGACTACGATGGGCTTAAAAGACAAAAGAATCTTTTTCGCAGCTTCCGCTACTGCGGCATTTATACTGCGAGCCTCATGCAGGAAGCCTTCCATTGTATTGAGATGAGGGTTGTCATCAAAGAGTTTTGCCTTTTCTAAAAGTTCAAGAAGCTCAAGACACTTCTCACGTTTGAAAAGAAATGTTAGCCGCCTGAAGATAAGGGTCTTTATGAAACTGTAAGAATTCAAAAGAGATGGAACGTCAGGAGTTGTAACAAGAAGGCTGTGTTTCGCAATAATCAAAAAATCCACCACATTATAAGAAACACCAGCTCCCAAATCCAGAAGAACAAAATCGCTGTCGAGCGATAAAAGATTACGGATTAGTTTTACCTTCTTTTGATAATGGAGATTTGCTATACCGGGAATATCACCCCCGCAAATGATCCTTAGATTGTTTATGCTGGTATCCTGAACAATTTCTGTGAGTTTTTGGACCTTATTAAAAACATAATCGTCGAGTGTATATTTAAACCCTCTCAGGCCAATGATGGTATGAAGATTTGACGCTCCGAGGTCAAGGTCGACAGCTATTACCTTTTTTCCCAGTTTCGATAATGCAATGGCAAGATTGGCTGAAATAACGGTTTTACCTACTCCACCCTTCGGCCCCATAATAGCCACATTGTGTGTGTTTTTTCTCATTTATTATATGAAAGCGTTTGCGAACACAATCAATCAAGCTTCAAGAACTGTTTCAGGCTGCTTTCAAGATCTTCTTTTTTTTGTTTTTTATCTTTGGCTTTTGACAACAAAATCTTCTTCACTTTTGAGACAATAAACTCAGGATTTAGAGGATCGGCAAAATGCAGATTTTTATTCATATCCATTCTCTCAAAGGTGCTGATGACGGATTCGCTGCCAAGAAAAAATACAAAAATCTCCTCTATTTTATAAGACAGATTTTTTAAAAAATTTATCTCGTCTTTAAGAGAGTTTTTTGTATCAATAATTACAATGTCCGGAGCAAACTTGGAAATCGAATCGCGCATTTCAATTATTTTATTTACCAGGAGCGTTTTTATCTCATTACGTTGCAGTATTTTTTTTAATATCCCGCCCCTGATTTTATCTGCTGAATAAATGACGACTGGATAAGGCATTGAACATCCCGAAAATTTAACTTCTCAATAACTAATCTTATTATTAAGCTACCAGCTCTTCTTGTGTGAATAACGCATCTAAGGGAAAGTGAACTCATGTGAATACTCAGCCGGTGGGGAGGACAGAGTATCGAAAATTATTATTTTTCTTCTGTCATTGCCATTATCAAGGCGCCTTTGGAAGTTGTGTTCAACGGATCTTTAGCAAGGCGAACCGAAGAAATTTCAACCGGGAGACTATAGTTTTTGAGTGCTTTATCAAACTTTTCCTTGCATCCATCAGGTATAACCGAGCCGCCGCTCAAAACAATAGGAATCGGACTTGAAATCATGGGCATTTTATCTGCGGAAGAGAGAACCCGCTGGAGGCTTTCTAAGAGTTTATTGATTATATCATCGTAAAAGATATGCAATGCTGCTGCTATTCTATCCTTTGGCGTTTTTGAAAGGTCAAGCTCATTTTCTTTTAAAGATTTAATCTTTGTGGCAGGCTCTCCCACAGACATTCCGGACATTAAATCAATGTAATCACCGGCCATCTGGAGACTATATGTAATCACCGGATAAGAGAGATAGGAGAGGCATACATTGCACATGCCGCCGCCTACGCTTATGCCTATACCGGTGTAGTCATTGTCAGCCAACTCTGAAATTACAATAGCCATGCCTTCGTTTATGGACATGGGTGAATAGCCCATGCCGCCAAGAAACTGTTTAATCGTCGCCTCATGATACACTACGGAACCTGTCCCGCGAAGTGGTTCACCAGGAACGGCAAAGCATAATGTCTCACCAAATTGTTTAGGTTTCTGGATCAAAGATTGTATAATGGCCTGGATAACAGTCAGCCCCTCTTTTTCTTCAGCGCTCAAAATTCCATTTTTTATGGATCTTCTCGTATTTGTAGTAAACATATTTGCAAAATTATCGGCTGAATAACCGAAAATATAAAACAGTTCATTTTGTTCATAAAATAAAACCTCATTTTTAGTGAGAATACTTTGGGCAAATTTTGACTTGGGAACCGTAAAAAACGCATTTAACTGTTTGACTGAATTGATATAATTTTTCTCATTTTGTGCCACTACTATGTGAGTCGTTCCTATGTCCAGCCCTACAGGACCTTCCGGTTTTTCTGCTTTCTCCCCGGTCTCTTTTTCTGTGGCAACTACAGGTTTTTTAGAAGCTTTCTCCGCCTCTTTCATTTGTTTGGCATCTTTTTTATCAACCATGTTATTTCCTCCTTTTTTCTTCATTTCAATATCATAAGTTAAATATAACAAACTTTTTTCTTGTTAACAACTTAACTTTTAACCTTCAAATAGTTTAATTTCGACTCAAATTTTCTTTATCTTCTCAATTTCCATCATTATGTCTTTCTCCGTCACTTGATCTGCCCCTTTCATCCGGCAATAGGCAGCAGCACCGTCGATAAGGGCAATTGCCTTGCCAGGAAGATATTCATCAGAAATGTGCTTTTGGCTTAAATAAACGGCAGACATCAAGGCAACATCCTCTATCTTTATAGAATGATGTTTTTCAAAGCAACCGGAGATACCTTTCAATATCCGAAGCGCCTCCTCGGGGGTGGGTTCTTTAATTAATACTTTCTTAAACCTTCTTGAAAGTGCATGATCTTTAAAAAGGTGTTCAGCCCCATCAAATGTTGTAGCGCCAATGCATGGAAACTCTCCCCGTGCAAGTACAGGTTTTAAAGCATCTCCGGCGCCTATAGCCCCTTCTGCTGAACCTGCATCAAGCAGGGTATGTATCTCATCGATAAAAATAATTATCCTGTTTTTGTTTTGAATCACCTCCTCCATTAAACCCTCAAGTCTCTCTTCAAACTCTCCTCTATATTTTGTTCCGGCAACGAGGCAATTCAAAGGAAGCTGATAGAGAATTTTACCTTTTAAGTTAGCAGGAACCTCTCCCTTAAACAGCATCTTTGCCAGACCTTCTACCACGGCAGTCTTGCCGACGCCCGGATGCCCCACAAGGAGGGGATTATTGGTCTCCATCTGTGACAATATCTGAATCACCCTTTCTATTTGAGTATCCGCCCCTATGACAGGCTTTGATCTTAAAAGAAAATTTTCTTCAGTGAGCAATATACCGAATTTTTCCAAAAACCCTTTTGTCCTTTTTCCTGCTTTTGTCAATTGCTTAAAAAATGGGGACATCTCCGCAGGTAATTCATAGGAAGAGGGAACAAGAAAAAAGATTTGTTCATCTCTTCCATTAAGACTGCGCGCCATCTCCTTTATCAGCGAGCGAATTTCACCGATACCAGGGTGGATGCTATCCTTTGTACCAATAAGGTGGTGGAAATCCTCGAAAATGTAATCCACCTGTTTCTGTTTTTTGCTGATGATGAATTTTATTGCCTCTTTGGGGTCACAAAGTGCGGATTCTTCTTTATATTCAGATAAATGGTAGCTCATTGATTGATAATTGAGCATAAACCCCCGGACATTATTCCATACGATTGACGTTTTCCCTTCATCACTTATGTTATGTATAAGTTTTTTTAAATCTTCCGGATGATTATCATATGTAACCAGATATAAATTTGGTGATGTAGTTTGCACTTTTATTAGTAACTGTTCATAGGTTGATGAAGGGAGTGATGGAAAGGATGGCAATCTTTCTCAAAAAAGTAAGTAGCCATTAAGTATGCTCTGATTTTGGGTCTGTTCTTCTTTGTTGCAATTTTAAGGAAACATCCATTCTGTTTTCAGTCTCATGAAATACTTTCCACGCTTCTTTAAGCATTTCATCGTATTTTTTCAATTTCGGCAACTTAAGCTCCCTTTCAGATGAAATTTTTTCTATAGCCCTCTCCATCTTGTTGATTCTTTTAACAAGAACAGCTTTTTCGTTTTTTAGTTTTTCATATTCTTCCATCAAGGTATTTCTTAACAATAAAGTGCTATTTTCATCCTCTTTGCAACTCTTTACCTTTAGCATAATATTGTTAAGCTCAGCAAGTAACGATTCAGTCCTTAATTTCAGCTTCTCAATTTTATCCGGATATTCTTTTATTCTCTTCTCGGTTGATTCTATATACCCCTTAGCTGATAATATAGAATTATCTATTTCGTCTATCTCTTGTGAAAGTTTTTTTATCCGAGCTTTATAAGCTTCATTTTCTGCTTCCAGAAGCTTATTTATGTCTTTAAGTTCACTCAGACTCTTCCGCTGATAATCAGTCTTTTCCAATTTTTTGTCGTCTACAAACCCTTTTTCAGGAATATCTTGATTTTTCATATCTTCTATTCCTATTGTTTTAGTTTTTCACGGTTTAGCGCAGAACGAACTTCTTTAATTTCAGAATTTGCATCTTTAAGCTCTTTGAAAAGCCTGTACTTTTCCTCGAATGTTTCTTTGAGTTCTTCTTCAAGTGATTTTATCTTTTCAATATAAGAAAGATTCTCCCCTCTAATTGCATTTATCTCGTTTCCATAGTTTTTATTCTTTTCAATAACTGCATTCAGTCTCGACTCGAAATAATCAGTTTCAATTACAGCATCCTTTTTATCCTCTCTTAAAACTTTAATCTGCTTTTGGTACTGAACCGATTCCTTCTCAATTTTATCTATTTTTAACTTCATCTCCTGTATACGGACCTGAGCCTCACTTCTTTCATTTATTAAATGGTCTATTTCTATTTGCAGTTCTCTTTTTGAAGGTATTTCCTCTTCCATGCGGACAATTTTATCCTCAAGAATAGATTTATCAGCCTTCAAGTCAAGGATCATTTCTTTTGAAGTCTCAAGATCCTTTTCAAGATCAGCGTTTAATTTCAGAACACTTTTTAGTTGCGCCTCCATTTTTTGAATAACCGCAATCATATCAGAAATCGTTTTTTCAATATCAATAGCGTAAGTGCCCTCTTTCAGGATATCAAGACCCTTAATTTCCGGCATAATTGTTTCACCGGCTTCTACGACCGTACTTGATTCAGGTATTATTGAACTATCTTTTACTTCTTCCTTTTTTTCTAAAATTGTAGGTGTCATATGTTCTCCTTCTTGTAGTAGAGCACCTTTGCCTGCCTTTCAGCAGAATTAATCCTGTTTTTAAGATCAGTTATTGCTCTGATGAATGTACTTTTGATCTTTTTATCCAGGTTTTCTGCATCTCTGAATTTGTCCGGAATCTCTTCTTCAAGCATGTTTGTTTTTATTAACAACGTTCCAATTTCACCCTTCATAAATCCTACATCCTTGATCATACTTTCAAGAACAGAAATGTTTTTCTCATATTTTTCAGAGACTTCATCATAACTCTCTAACAATTTTAATTTTTCTGAATCAAGAAAATTTATTTCATGCAAAAGGCTGTTCTCTTCGGAAATAAACTCCATAAGGCTTTTTTTTAGCATATCTGAACTTTCAGTAAGCATATCAGATTCTTTTTTCTTTTCAAAAAGCCTGGATTCTAAATTCGTTATCTGATTTGACAATTCTTTGTTTTCCTGTTCAAGGCTTTCCAGGCTTATAACAAGCATCTTTTTTTTCGGGTTTTGATGTAATTTTTTCATTTTAAATGCATTTTCCTTGTTTAGCATTAAGAACTTTTCAAGGACGCAAATGTATGATCCTCTCGCCCTCTCCCTCAAGGAAAGAGAGAATTTTCCTTATTTTCGAATAATTATTTACTTTTGCTGAACAGGTGCCTTTATTCTTGTTCTTTCTTCTCAAGGATAAGTTGTATAAGTTCGGCCTTAGTAAGTTTTTCGTCATATTCAATATCGAATTCCGTACAAATAGAGGCAAGTTCTGATTTAAGTCTCTTTTTCAGGTTTTCCTCAGAAAAAGTCTCTACATCTGCTTCCGGCTCGGTCGGTTCCTCGACAGCTTCCTTTTCGGCAACAGCTTCTGTTTCAGCCTTTGTTATTTCAACTTCATCAAGATTTTTTTCTTTCCACCAGTTCACCAGATCATCTATTGCCTCAGATAATTCTTCCCCGGATACCTGGAAATCAAAAGTAATCTCCTCACCGGTAATCATCTTTATGGAATCCAATACCTTTCTTTTTACTTCAAGATCGTCATTTTTCAATGCCCTGATAAGCGGAAGAACCGCTGATTTATCTCGAATAATCCCAAGTGCCGACAATGAAGCCTTTCTCACCTTTTCATCCTCGTCCTTTAAACATTGAACAAGGGCCGGAACAGCATCAACATTGTTCCTCCATCCAATAAATGTAATGGCAGACCTCCTCACATCAGGGTGTTCATCCATCAAAGCATTTGATAATAATTTTATTGCATCCTCATCATCTCCCGCTAATTTGTACAGTCCTCTGAGGCAGGCAATACGCACCCTATAATTGGAGTCTTCAACCTTTTCCTTGAACACAGGGACCGCTCCGGAATCACCGATATTGATAAGCACATTTATTATCTCTGAGGAAAGACTTGGATCATCGAATTTAATCGCCTCAATAAGTACACGCATAGCAGCTGAAATTTTCATCTTCCCAAGCTCTGTAACAGCTAATATTTTAATCTCCATGTCGTCATCAAGGAGGTCATTGGCAACATTTCTGAATTTTGTTTTCTCAGAGGCTGATTTAAATGCGCCGGTCCCCAGGGATGTTCGTATTAATGTTTCAATTGCGTCATTTATGGACATATCTTTTGTTTCAACTTCATCTATTTTTTCTTTTTCCTTAGCTACCGCAGCCTTTTCTTTCACTTTCTTTTTATCCAGGGCGTCTTTCTTTTTTTCTTCTTCAAGCTCAGTTATGCGGCCTTTCAGTCTCGCGATCTGTTTCTCGTATTCCCTGACATCAGAAATCAAGCTTTTTACACTCTCCGCTGTCAGAAGACTTTCAATATCTGAGTCTGCGGATTTTACTCCCTCTTTGCCGATTTCTCGATAAAGTTCTTCTATCTTATCCTTCTTTTTCTTAATCTTCTTTTCAATAATCTTGGTTTCACTCGGTTTAACGATTTCAATGCCGTCGGAAACTATTTTCTTTGCTTTTTTAGGCAAATCAGGCGCTTTTTTAAATATAGAACCCATCTTGCCAACAGCCGTTGAACTCAAATCAAATATATCCACAACAGCACCTCCGGCTTCGTTTAACACCTTTGCTGTAAAACCTAACACACCGGTTCTTTCTCTTTCTTCTCCATGTTCCATAATAAACCTCCTTAAATGTTATGCCCTAATAAAAACGTCTCGGAATTTCTACAACTTGTCGTAATCACAAGTCTTTTAATGGAAACCTGTTTATGCCATCAACATGGAAGAATGGAATGTTGGCCTACGGCTCGGAGAGAATATTGAGGGTAAGAGCGGAAATAAACTATTTAAATTGTCAAAAACTCCTTTCCTTCAACTTCGTTCAGGACAAGCTCACCCATTACTCCATCATTCCATTACTCCATTATTCCAATTGGAGCGAAGCCCGTAAGTTCAAAATAAGTTTCAATTCATTCAATGCAGCATTATATTCTTTAGCCGCAGTTTCCAGGGATATGTTTATCGACTCCACATTTTCTTTTACACTATTGATGATATCCAAAATATTTTTATTGGCCCTTGCATCTATATCGAATTTCTGTATGCTGTTTTCAAGCCTTTCCATCTCTAATTCAATATTCTCAAATTCATCCATCTCTTGCTTTCTTTTATTGAGATATTTGAGTCTTTCCTTATAATCGATTTCAATCTCTTTTTCCTTTTCAAGGCTGTTTTCACGCTCCGTTATAATAGGCTCTGTCTGCTGTATCTCTTTATGGTTGATGTCTATCTCATGGGTAAGACGTTCTTTCTGTTCAGATAGAGTATTAACTTCCGTAATCAATGACTCCTTATTTTCATCATTTACTATATTAGACTCAAGATCCTCCAATTTTCTTTGAAGGCTGTCTTTTTCCAAAGTAAGAGACTCTTCTAATATAAAACTTTCATCGATTTGATCCTTCGCCGTTGTTATATCATTTTCGATTTTATTCATTACTTCATTAACTTCTTCAACATATTCTTCAACATTCATATCATGGCTCTGCAAACTCGGAAAATCTTCGATGTTAAAAGATTCAGCCATCTTTCCACTGATCATATCCCTTGTAGCAGTCATTACCTCAATTTCCTCTTCCAGTCTACCGAGTTTTAATTTATGGGAATTAATCTCTTCCTCAAATTTTTCCTTTTGGTTCGATGCCTGCTGGTTTCTATCTTCCATCCTTTTCAAATCATCTGTTGCTTCGCGAATTTCCGCAGTCAGGTTTTTAATCCTGGATCTATTCTCCTGTATATCTGCCTGTTTCTTTTTTAAATTCTTTTGAATATCAAGCAATCTGTTATATTCGTCTTCAATGGGCTTCTTTTTCTGTTGAACTTGAGTGAGTCGATCTCTGGCTTCAGCTATTTTGGGCTCTATTTCATCAATAGCGCTTTTCTTTTCGTCAAGATGTTTTTGTATTCTTTCAAGCCTGTAGCTGATATATTCGATCTCCTTTCTATTTCTTAGTATGTCGAATTCAAGTATCGCCTTTTTCTTTTTTGCAGACAGAAAAGAACTTAAATTATCTGCATAATCAAGCACTTCCTTCTTTCTTAGCTCTTTTATTCTATTATCTGCGTTTTTCATTTTTTTATCTCTATCATAATCATGGCTTAATAATTTGGTCCTTAATTTTGAACTTTGTGCTTTTTATAGAAAAAGTTTACAATCAATAAATCCTGTTTGGTTTTGGCTTGGCCGGGTTAAGAGCATAATTCTTATACAAATCTTGTATTATCACTAAAAAGCCTTTTCAAATCTGAATCAGCTTGCTCTATCAGAGTAACTGACTCAGTGAGTTTGTTTTCAACATTTTGCGCTTTTGAAACAAGTTCATCATATAACCCAACTTCTTTTTCAAGAGAGGCAATTGAGTTTTTTCTTTCATCTTTTTCATGGGAAAGGGAGTTCAATTCTTTATCTTTTTCAGAAAGCACTTTTTTCAATTCTTTTGCCCTCTGGCTGCTTTTTCGGGCTTCCTGGTCCATTTTATCAATATCAATTTTTAATAAATTTCTTTTTTCTTTAAGTTCAATAACTTCCTCAATTAACGAACATTTTTGTTCAAGAAGTGTTACCTCATCTTTTAATCCAAAAACCACTTTTTCTCTTTCAGCTAATATTCCTTTAATATGTTCGTATTCGTTCATACGCTTTGCAAAGTTTAAAGAAAGCTCATTTAATTCTGCATCACTCTTTTCTTTATCACCAGAGACTTTTTCCAACAATTCTGACATTTCTTCTGAAAGACTAGATTTTTCTGCCTCATATCTTTCAATAGCAGACAATGTTTTCCGGCTTTCCGCTTCAATATCAGCAGCCGCATTTAAGATTTGCTGTGTGCTAAACTCGAGTTTGGAAATATTTTCAATTAAATCGAGTTGTTTAGCTGTAAGGTCTTTTAATTCAGCCTCTGTCTCTCTTGATTCTTTTTCAACAAAATTTAAGCTGTCGTCCATCTCATGAAATTTTTTCTTCAATAAAAAAATCTCATTTTGTGCATCTTTTATCTTTTTATCAGATGTCAATAATTCTCTATTATATGATTTCAGTTGTGCGGTATCCTTTTTTAATTCGATATCTTTATCGGCCAATTCTGTTTTTAATCCACTTAGCCTTTTATTTAAAGAAAGGTATTTTTCATGTAAAATAGCAATTTCCTTATGAATGTTTTTTTCGTCTTTTTCAAACATGGTATTAACCTGCTACATATTTTTCCCAGTTTTCCTGGAGTGTTTTGAGTTTTTCTTCTATTTCTGCCTTTTCCTTATAAGCTTCCTCTGCAAGTGAGGCAGAATTTTCTATCTCCTCTTTCAGAGTATTTACCTCGTTATTGAGCTTATCAATAACTTTGACATCCTCCTCTCGAAGTTTACCAAACTCTTCTTCCATTTTGGTCTTTTCCATAAGAACCGTTTCTGCTTTTTCCTCTGATTTTTGCTTGTCTTTCAAAGCTGCTTCTGCTTTTTTCTCTGCCTCTTGCTTGCCTTTCAAAGCTGCTTCTGCTTTTTTTTCTGCTTCTGTCTTGGAATTGCGGGCTGTGTTAATCACTCCCATCATACTTTGAATCTTCTTCTCAAGTACAGCCCTTTCATTCTCAACGCCGCGTATATTCTCGTTAAGCATATTTAAAATTTCATCTTGCTTGTCCTGTGATTTGCGTAAAAGCTTTTTAGCAGCAGCGCTTTTATCCTTAGCAACTTTTTCGACTTTAGAAATAGCGTTTTTAATATTTTTTAGATACGAAATTGCTTTTTCCCCTGATACGGCAGGAATCACATAGCCTGTAATAATGATATCAAACTTCTCAGCATTAGCCTTTTTAGCAGCTGTCTCCAAGCTTGCAACAGTAACCGCATCATAGTGCTTTGAGAATATATCTCTTACGGCTGCTGTGGTATCTGAATCATAATCCAATATCAGTATTTTTTGCTTTTTTTTTGCCATGCCAACCTCTTCAAGCTATAAAATCGCTTCGCGATTCTGTATAACGCGGCTTCGCCGCTCAAAATAGGTTTTAAGGCCAGTTATATGAGTTCTTGCCATCAGCTTTTGGGAGGATAGAGCCTTTCTTTTCTCTCCTTAATACTGTCATCAATTTTATTCTGAATTGTGTCAAAACTATCAAAAAGTTTTTTCATTATGTCATCATTAAAGATATTTTGCTCTGAGCCTTTATTTCTAATTGCCACCAGTCTTGTTCCCATCCTTTTAATAATCTTGTCCTTTTCCTTTTTAAGTTCGTCAATATTGTACGTCAGGACAATCCCTCTTATAGGTCTCTTGATAAAACACCCCAGATATTCAACCTTATCGACGAAATTGTCTCCGATATGTCGCATATTGTATCCGAAATCCTTTTCCATTTTTTCCCCTTTCAACGATTTTCCGACTTTTTGTTTATCTTTTGCTTTTCACCTGATCCCAATATTCATCCGGCATATCCTTAGCAAGCCTCAATGCGCCATTTGCCCCTGCGTACAGGGGTTCCTCCACCGCTATAACCCTGCCGTATCCCAGGATCTGTTTCAAATAATCTTCTATTTCCTTTCGCAGCCCCACGATCTGGCTTCCACCGCCGGCCAGAATAACATTTCGCTTCAAACCCCTTTGAAATTCAGGATCAAAGGAAGCAACAAGCTTTCTGACCCCTTCTACAATATCCGGAACAATAGACCTGCATGCCTCCCTGAGTTCTTCGGTCACATCATGATTTTCCGGTTTCCCACGGACAGGAAGCTCTATGAAAACTTTCTCTCCATATACTGAGACAAAGGCGTTTTCTTCTTTGAACCTCTTGACCATAGCTACCGTAAAGTTGGCATCATTATATTTCTTCCTAATTTGATCGAGGAAAACCTTGTCAATGTGATCACCGGCTTTCAATGTTGTTATCTGATCATCTTCGGTTGGTATTGTTCCCGCCATCCTGCACAAGTCAACAGTGCCTGCTCCAATATCTATGATGAGAGCACTGGAAAAAAGATCGAGGCCATAAGCCACGGCAAACGGCTCGGATACTATCATGGAATCATCAAGCACCCCGTCGGCTATATCAATCAGAGTTTTCTTATTCTTAACACTGGCCAAAGCTGGAGCACCGATTACGCCTCTTATGATCAACTCTTCTGTCTCTTCTTCTGTAGCAAGACTGATAAGGTGTCTCAAAAGCTTTCTTGCAACAGACTTTGCCTTTTCAAACTCTTTAGTTTTATTTTCAAGAGAGTCGGTATACTTGAGCTTGCCTTTGTCAAAAGGTCTATGCAAGTCGAGAGACAGTCGGTTCTTGATGGCTTCATCACCAAAAATGACTTCCCTTTTTCCAAACATCTTCATGGCAACTGCATCCTTAGGAAATCCCACATAGCTTGCAACAAATGCCCTCATTCCATTATCGCCAGCGATAACACTTCGTGAAGTCCCGAGGTCAATACCGACATGTAAAACTTTTTTATATCCCATATTTTCCACCTATTTATTTTACGGTAGCTTAAAATATACTGGGACGGCTATAATCTACGCTTTTAGATTTCGTATTCTGCCACTTGTTACTTGTCATTTGTCATTAGTCATTGGTTACCGGTTCCTAATGACAAATGACTGTTAACGATTGACAATCATCATTTTGGAAAAGAAATTAAAAGCTCTAAATAAGACCGTCTAAAATATAGGTTGTCATTAGCGTCATATATTAAGCAATCCTCTCAAGCGTTTATTTTCTTCAACAATTAGATTTAAAAGTCCTTTTCTTTCCTCATCCAACTCTTTTTTCTTTTTATGAAAATCTCCCTCTTCAAAAATCCGTACACCATGTTTTTCTAAAAAAGCCAATCTTTCCTCAAGCTGTAAGATTGTTTCTTTAATCTCCTTAATTCTTTCATCAATATCTACTTCATCTATTTTTGTGCCGAATAATTTCCGCTTCTTGTTTTTCATGGCCATAAAAGGTTCGGTTGCATTCCGGGCAACAGGTCGGACTGCTTTTAGAGTTGAAGATTTTACAGCGTTACTGCATCTAGTAATGATGCTCCACGTAATAAGGCCAGCATAGTTAACCGTTGAATGGGTGTATTTTACTGCTTTATGGAATTTATCCGATTTTTGTGATTTGTTTTTTTTAGTATTTTTTTTCATAATTCCATCTCCATTTTTACACGCGCTCATGAACGTTTTCCGCGCCTAAGCCCCAACCTTTTTCTCCAGCCCTTTCCCCTAAAGAATCGTTCCTGTCCAATAATATTTGTTTCAGCCTGACAAAATTGCTTTCTCTTCTTCCAAAGGTATATATTTGAAGCCATTTCATTATCCAAAGCGATGTCAGCGCCTTCACAATTAACTACCAAGGTGGGTTTTTTTTGTAGTAACTTAATAGTTGTTCCTTGTCTGAACTGAAGGGAATTCATCTTATGAAGACGTTGAGCATTGTTGCAATTGACATAGGCCACCTGCGCGGACATTCCTTTTGGTAATTCAGTTAAAGGGATAACCAAACTCTCAACGGTTTTTGTATGTTGCTGACAGCATTCACCTTCAGGTATCGGCATTCCATGAGGGCATTCTCTGGGGTGGCCTAATAGAGTACAGATACTGTCCACAATCTCAGGGTTAATAATATGTTCAAATTCACAGGCGCCGGTCTCAAATTCAACACCTAAAACATCAAAAATCAATTTCTCGGCAATCCTGTGTGAGCGGATTATTTTTCGAGCATAATCCTCCCCATTTTTTGTTAAATTTATTTTATTATCATCGGTTATTATCACCAGATTGTTATATGACAACTCATCGATTATACTATCGCTGAAATCCTCTCCAATGGCGTTTTTTAAAGCTTGGATCGGCTCCTCTTTTTCCTCTTTCATACGCCATAAACTTTCCAGATATTCTTCCATTTCATTTTGACGTTTCATATAATTTGATTCTCCTCTCACAATACAGCAAAGCTTCGCTTCAATTCACCATCAGGAAATTTTATTCTTTTGTTAATTCTTTCAGCCGTTAAAAAAGATCAATGGTTCCAATCAAGACCCAATTAAGAATCCCGGCGATAATAAATGCGCTTAAATTGATAATAGCTGTCATAATAAGAGCTTTTTTTATTTTAAGCTCATTGATCATCGCCATGATGTTGGCAAAGCAGGGCACAAACATCGTAGTAATGGTTACAGCAACAATACATTGAATAAAATCAAGTTTTCCTTTATCTACCAGATTGATAATCAGGCCCGCAGCAGCTTCATGCCTTGCCATGCAAAGGATAAGCGCATCGACCATTTCGAGCGGAAGACCCAGCAGCCCTTTTATAACAGGACTCAAAAGATTTTTTGTTGCATCAAGAATTCCGGATTTATCAAGCGCAAACAAGGCAAGCGCTGCATATATAAAAACAGGTATGGCTTCCTTAAGAAACCAGTAAAGCCGGTAATAAGTCTTTACAATCACAGCTTTTGGGTTCGGCAAACGCATCGGAGGAAGTTCCTGTATATAGTCACTCTTTTTTTCCTCCTTTAGCATCTTGTTTAAAATCATTCCGGCAGCAATCTCTACAAATATCAAGACAAAAAAAACTATTAAAAATGCCGCTATACTCATCCTCCCAAGAATGCTCATATTAAGCCCCATCTGTGGTGCACAGGGTATGGCAAATGCAATTAAATATATGGCTATGTACTTCTCTCTTTCTGAATGCAGGGTTTTTGTTGTTAAAGTAGCCATTGTTTTACACCCGAATCCAAGAACCATAGGCATCACGGCAGAGCCGCTTAGTCCGAGCTTTTCGATGATTTTCTTTGTTAAAACACATAGATTGGGTATATATCCGATATCCTCCAGAATATTAAACATGAGAAAAAAGACCGATAATACAGGCAGAACAGTAATAATGGCGTTGGCTAACCCTAAAGAGAGGATTCCGTAATCTCCGATCAGAAAATCGAGCCAGAATCCAGCAGCCATAATGCTGCTTACCATACTCTCTATGGGAACCCATAAAACATTATCCATCCATTCTGCTATGTTGTTGGCTACGTTAACAACAAGGAAGTACATGGCATATACGATTATTAAAAAAATCGGAATTCCGAAGACAGGATGGCGGCACAAACGGGCAAATCCTTGTAAAAATTCTCTTGGTTCTATTTCCTGCCTTCTAACTACCCTTTCTATAATATCATCTATCCACTTGCCCTGTTTTTTAATTATGACCTGGTTAACATTTCCCATAAATTTGCGTCTGACATCATTTGCCTTTTTTATTACGGGCGCAACCTTCTCCTCTCCATATCTTTTTATTAAACAACCTGTAATATACGGATCATCCATCAGTAAAAGCATCGATTCTTTGCGCTTATAAGGAACATTCTCAGGCAACATAGACTCAATCGCCGATATTGCCTTTTCTATGTTATCTTCATATTGGAAATTCCAATTATTCCTTTTTGCTTTATCGATGGCATCCTTTAATTTCTCTGTTCCCTGTCCGTTAACAGCGATCGATTCCACAAACGGAACACGTAAAAGGCGGGTTAAGCCCAAGGAATCAATCCATATCCCCTTTTTTGAAGTTTCATCTATCGCATTTAGAGCTATAACCAGTGGCGCCCCCAGTTCAAGTAAATCCGCGGTCAGCATAAGCGATTGTTTCAATTGATTGGCTTCAATGCATTGAATGATTACATCCGGTTTTTCCGACCATATCAAATCGCGCGTTATTAGATCTGCTTGTGAATGGGCATTCAACTTATAAATGCCAGGAGTATCTATAATCTCATACGGTTCATTATTTATCAGACAGTTTTTTCTTTGTATGTTAATGGTAGTTAGCGGACAGTTAGCAACAATATTATAACTTCCTGTAAGATTGTTAAAAACTTGGGTTTTGCCTGTATTGGCCAATCCTACTATGGCAACCTTTTTTCGGTTATTTTCGCTGGCACTATTATCCATCGCCTCTAAAATCTCCTGCCCCGCATAAACCCGTGCCAAACTCCATGTCATGCCCGCCAGTCTGCGTGCAAACACGCACAGATAGTTAACGGCGAGCACCCGGAGAATTGGAAATTCGGTTAAGCAATCGCTTTAGATATATACAGTTGTTGTTAAAACCAGGCCCTTAATTTTACGCCTCGTAATTTCTACAACTTATCGTAATCACAAGTATTTTAATGGAGACCTGTTTATGCCATCGACATGGAGGAATGGAATGCTGGCCTCCGGCTCCGCTTCCAGCTCGTAGGGCTTACAGACCGGCTTCCGGCTCGTAGAACCTACAGTTCGGGGAGAGGGTGACGCTTACGGCTCGGAGAGAATATTGAGGGTAAGGGTGGAAATAAACTATTTAAATTGTCAAAAACTCCTTTCCTTCAACTTCGTTCAGGACAAGCTCACCCATTACTCCATCATTCCATTATTCCAATTGGGACAAGGCCCCTAAGTTCAAGATTTATGTTTTAGGTTTTAAGTCTTTGAAAATTACTTATACTTAAAACCTAAAACATATTTAAAGGGACCTGTTTTATATCCGTTCCAAATCATGGCTCTAGTGCTGCCTTTGTTACAGCGTAACTGAGCATGCCTACACCTACAAAAACAGCACCGACAACAAGCGCCGAAGCAGCGACACCTATGCCCGCTGCTATGCTGGTGCCATAGCTATACGGATATGTTGAAAAAAGCCCCAGTTTAGCAGTAGATCCCTGCCCAACTGCAGTTGTGGTCGTCTGAGACGCCATGGTCGACCCGCTGGCGGTAAATCCGCTGGCCGCAACCGGGGTGCTCTGGGATGTAGAAACAGCAAGGCCCTTTTGTAGTAAACTAGTATCTGTCGGCATAACTTAATTCCTCCTTTTGTGACATTTTTTTAATTATCACAAGGACGTTATTATTTCTTACTTAAGCTTTCCTCCAACTCCTGAAGCTTTTTGCTCTGTTTTTTTACTTTCGAACCAATCACGCACATAGCCACTACGACGGCTACTAAGAATAAGCTGCCCCCTGTCATAATTACCTCCTTTCCTTCAGAATCAATTTTATTCCTTGCTCAAAAGTTCATCCAGTTCCTGAAGCTTTTCACTATTACTTTTCACTTTTAAACTGATTACAATTACGGCTATAATTAATGCTGTCACGATAACACTACCTATGCTGATAGACATTCGAACATCACCTCCTTTTTAAATAGTTTTTTCTTTCTTTTATGGAGCTCAATCCCGCCATGGTGGAAACTACTCCGAAAATTATCAAAATCAAAGGGATAGCAACACTGATAAGATCCGCCACAGCCCACCAACTGCTTACTATTCCGTAAATCCCCAGACTTATCAGGCAAAGGCCGAATATTATGTTGAGTAATGACACGTTATGATTCTCCTTTCAGATATTTAACCTTCATTAACAACAATTTTGCATGGTTGATCGGAATGGCAAATCCTGTGCCACAGTAGGCCCTATTCGGCGAATAGATGGCAACATTGATCCCAACTACCTCACCGTTTGTATTTATTAATGCTCCGCCGCTGCTTCCGGTATTGATGGCTGCGTCTGTTTGAATCAAATCTACATATTTTCGCCCGTCAATGTCGACCGTACGCTTGGTATCGCTGACAATCCCGTGGGTCACGGACTGCTCAAGGCTAAATGGACAGCCAATGGAAAGAACTTCTTCACCAGCTTCTAGCATGTCGGAATTACCCGGTATGGCTGTTGGTAGAAGAAAACTAGCATTAATTTTGATGATCGCAAGATCCTGCTTCGGATCCATGGCAATAATTTCACACGGATAGGTCTTATCATGCACTCCGAAGATGCTTGCCCGAATATCAACCATGTCGGTTACAACGTGGTGGTTGGTCAAGATATAGCCTGCCGAATCGAAAATTATTCCGGATCCCATCTTGTCACCTGTTAATGATGCCGTGTCAAATGAGATAAGAGAGTTAGATGAAGTGGTGTTCGTTATTAATTTACGGCCGACTATATAGACTACGGCAGTCCTAACTTTTGCCACAGCCACTCCCAGATCCTCTGTGCCACAAGAGGTAAGCCAAATATTTGGACTGTTTGACGCAGCTAAAGACTTAACATCAGGTGCCAGAATGTAATATCCTATTAAAAAAGTCAGTTGAATCAATGTCAAAAAAATCAATAAGACCAGCAATGACAACTTTATGCCTTTTTTTATCATACTTTATCTCTTTTCACCCGGCATCAGGTATCAAGGCTATAGTGTTTTTGACGAAGATTCTCCCTTGGCCTTGGCCTTGCTTGAGCTGGGAGGACCGTGTTCTTCTTGCTCGGCTCCGGTGGCACTTAGCGATGTGGGTGATAGACGGTTGTTCTGGTACCATTCCAATGCCTGCTTGGCTGATCCGGTCACTCCGGTATAAACATGAACCTGCAGCTTGTTCAACTCCTCAAGAGCTTTGATGCCGATGTCATTAGTGATGACAGCCTTTGCGCCTTCGCTTACAACCAACTGAGCCGATTGCACCCCTACGCCGGTCAGGTCGTGTACGTTAGGGTTTGGTATGGCCCTAAAGCTCCCTAAGCCCACAATCAAAAAATATGGAGCCCGGTCAAACAGATCTGCAACCGGAGCATCAATCGTAGAGCCAGTGGCAGCTATACAAATATGTCCTGAATCAGTCCCTGCAATAGTGAGTGCTGAAGAGAGTACTCCTGCCGAAGTTTGCCCCATAGGCGTGATTGTTACTGGTTGTCCTGCTGCTGCTATTCCAGTTGAAATATTGGGTATACCGGCAACTGTGACTCCGGCCGAGGTCTGCCCCATGGGGGGAATAGTCCCGGGCTGCCCTGCGGTCACGGTTCCGGCAGAAGTCTGGCCACCTATGGGGGGAATATTTGCCGGCTGGCCGCCAACTACGGTTCCGGCAGAGCTTTGGGCTGTCGAATAAATATTTTGGGGCACCACTCTCAATGGGTTAATGACTGCACCCTCTCGAACCATAAGTGTATTACACTTCGGACAGGGGATAGTGTAACAAGCGGTTCCACGCAAATGAGGAACTGTTGTTCCACATCTAGGACATACACAATTTCCATCAACAGTACCCTGCAAAACACCAACTGACAAATCTGTGGTTCCGGCAGAAGTCTGGCCGCCTACGGGGGGAATATTTGCCGGCTGGCCGCCGACTACGGTCACTCCGACCGAGGTCTGCCCCATGGGGGGAATAGTCCCGGGCTGCCCTGCAACCACGGTTCCGGCTGAAGTCTGACCGCCTACGGGGGGAATATTTGCCGGCTGGCCGCCGACTACGGTCACTCCGGCCGAGGTCTGCCCCATGGGGGGAATAGTCCCGGGCTGCCCTGCAACCACGGTTCCGGCTGAAGTCTGACCGCCTACGGGGGGAATATTTGCCGGCTGGCCGCCAACTACGGTTCCGGCAGAAGTCTGGGCCGACAAAGAATTTCTGACGCTCGGGTTCAAGCTGATCAGCCTGCTTCCGCATGCTTTGCACACCAGGGAGGAGCAAGGTACACCTGCAGGATGTTCATATACAACATTGCAAATCGGGCAATAACAGTATTGAATCTGCTGGTTGAGATATAATGACCCGGCAGATCCCGGAAGACTCCCCGGGGAAACCGGGTTTATAGTTCCAGTCCGTATTTGGTTCTGGGTTGGCGGCTGGATATAGGTAGACAAAGGGTCGGTGGACCCGGGTGCAAGAGTTCCGGAGTCCCAGTTCATCAGCCTGTTTCCACACTGCGGGCATGCAAGCTCTGCGCAGGGAACACTTGGCGGATGGGGGACTAAAATTTTGCAGGTCGGGCAATAGCAATAGTCCGTGCGTTGGCTGGAACCGGCGGTCACCTGTGCGGCATTTGCCGGATCCTGTTCAGGATCATATTTGCCCTGTGGCGGGATAGTATAAGGTATACCTTTATAGCCGCTTTGCTCTTCTTCTTCCTCATCCTCATCACTTGAAAAAGGAGATCCGCCGGTTGGAATAATGCTTCGTGCATATCCATACCCTGGAAGAGTCGGAGAGGTTGTCTCAGACAGAGAAACCAAGCGATACTGGTTTAGCACAGTAGAAACATTTCCTGGATTCGCTGTAAAAGGAGTAATGCCGAGAGCCTTTAATGCATCGTAGGCCTGGGGACCATAAGCACCGGCAATAGTGGCTTTTGCACCCTGGGCAGCTACCAGTTGCGCAGCCGCAATGCCATAACCTCTGGAATCAGCCAGGGTAGTATTTGGGATTGCAACAAACTGGTTGTTACTCAAATCTATAATTATAAAATATGGAGCAGGGCCGAACCGCAAGGCCATTTGGGCATTTAAATCGTTTCCATTGGCAGCTATTGCCACGCGCTGCGGTAGCGCGCTACCCCCGGTCAGGCTTCCTGCTATTGTAGCCAGTGGCGGCAGCGCTGAACTTGCTTGCACCTGCAGATACATTATCTGGCCGCTCCTGTAAATTTCCAGAACCAGGGTTTCTTGATTTTCAATGGCCTCATAAAAACTGGCCAGGTCCCGTGTTGGGCGGCGGTTTACGCTAACGATTACATCGCCCGGCAATATTCCTGCAGATTTTGCCAGTCCCGAGGAAGCCACCGCTACTACCACTACCCCTTTTATCGAAGAAGGAATGGACAATTTCTGGACCAGCACAGGAGTGAGCGGGGACAGGGTGCAACCCCATTCCATGATCGTATTTGTTTGGGCAAGAGTTATGCCGGCAGTTTGCATAATATTAGACGGGCGTTCTCCAAGTACAACATAAAAGGTTCTTATCTGACCACTGCGGTCCACCACAAATTTAGTCCTATCTCCCGGACTGGCCGCTGCAAGCATATCCTGAAGCTCGGAAGTGCTTTCCACGCTGGAGCGATTATACCGTAGAATAATATCCCCGGCTTTAAGCCCGCCTTCGACTGCCGGGGAAGAGGGCGCCACCCTGGAAATCACAACTCCGCTTGAAGATCTCAGGTTCAAGGTCTCGGCCATGCCCTCCTTTAAATCCTGTATCTCGACACCCAGGTACGCCACGGAGCTCTGTGTTTTACTATCGTCAGCTTTTGCCTTTAACTCAATTCCGAAGATTTTCTGCATAGAATCCGGGTAAACAGCCATGCCAAAAAGCCCCAGAGCAACCAGAGTCAATAGAACCAACACAGCAGTCCACCATTTCATTCTCCTTTTCACTGCAAGAAGGTGTTTCTCTTGTGCAGATATCCTCTGAATTTTTTCTTTCAGATCATTCTCCATATTCATTATCCTTTCCCATAAAATCCCGTGGGGCATACATTGATTATACTCACTCTATCATCTATTTTCTCTACCAAAGCATGCTTTATGCGGTTTGAAATCTCGCAGCCTTCACGCAAGCTCAGATCCGGTGAAACAGCAAGTTTTAGATTTATTTCCAGATATGGACCGACTTCTCTTGTGCGTAAGGAAGCCACTTTTTGTACCTCAGAGTGCTTTGATACTTCCTTACGGATTTTGTTTTCTATGGACTCATCAATAGAATGATCAAGAATACCTTTCCATGAATCACGCATCATATTAAAAGCACTCCAGCTAATCAATATTGCCACCAAAATAGCACCCACCGGATCCATAAACAAAAATCCAAGTTGGGCACCAACCACTCCGACTAGCGCTGCCAACGAAGAATATACATCTGCCCTGTTCTCCCAGGCATTCGCAATCATAGCCGGAGACTTGAATCTGTTGCCGCAACAGAGGGAATGTCGAAACATTAGCTCGTTTGCCGCGATAGAAATAAGCAGCCCTGCGAGCGCTATGGTATTCGGCTGATGTGTAACGCCACGGACAATATCTATCAGGCATTCATATAGAATTAGTGTTGCTACAGACCACAATGAGATTCCGATGAACATAGAAGCAATATATTCCATCTTGCCGTGACCATATGGATGCTCATCATCCGGCGGAGATTTACTGATGCGCAGGCAAATCATTACTAATGCTGCTGTCAAAACATCCACACCCGAATGGACTGCATCTGCCAGCAGCGCTTTGGAATCACCTTCTATGCCGCATATAAGCTTTAGGAAAAATAGGCCCAGGTTGCCCCATAGCGCAATCCGCCCCACATTGTCGGCACACCAGTGACATTCTGGATATACTTCCGACTGTTTATCAATGGTTTTTATCTTTGTTGCCAAGACCATCCTTTCTATCTTGAACCGACACCTGGGGCCACTCTGAATGGCTTTTTCCCGTGAAATGAGGCCACTCTGAGTGATGTTTTCCCTTGAAATATTCGTAAGAGGGAAAGTTGAACATAGTTGCTGCATAAAAGTTTCCGGGAAACATCGCTATTGCGGTTGTATATAAGTTTACTCTGTCATTATATTCTAAACGCTGTTTAAAAAGTTCCGTCTCTGCATCGCCAACTTGTTTCATCAAGAGTTGATACGGCTCGCTTGTCTTTAGGTCCGGATACTGCTCTGCAATGGCCATGATCTTTTGCAATATTTCATCCATTGGCTGTTTGGCCGATTTCCGGAGTTCGTCCGCGGCCTTCCGGGCCACACTCAAGGACCGCTCGCGGGCATCCACGGCCCGGTTGAACACATTGTCCTCATGTTCAACAAAGCTTACTACACTTTCGATCAACACAGGCACAAGATTTGCCCGAAATTGAATCGCACTTTCCACCTTACCTTGGGCTGTTACCAGATCATATTTTAAAGTCGTCAGATAATTATAGTAGTAAATCACATGCCCGATTATCAGCACAACTACTGCTACAATCAATATATATACAATTTTCTTTAAGAACCGCAGCCTTTTGATTTGCCCGGAAAGAAATTGCTTTAATTCCTCGGCGCTGAATCTGTCTGAATTTGCCATATTATATTTCTCACACAACTTATGCAGAGATCTCTTCTATTTCAATTGCCCTTTTCAAACACTCCACTGCCTCTTTGTGTTTGTCCATACTGTCATAGGTTAGCGCCATATTTTTGTATGCCTGGAGAAAATCGGGATTGATTTCAACAGCCTTTTTAAAAAAGGTAATGGCTTTCTCATACTCATTCAGACGATCGTTGGCCTGACCCAGTCGAAAATTTGCATCGGCAGAGTCCGGTTTAAGCCTTACAGCCTCTTCCAGCGCTGTTAAAGCTTTTTTGTACTCGCGCTTGCGAAAATATAGAATACCCTTTCTGTAATGAGCCTTTGCGTGATCCGGTTTGATCTTGACAACCCGCTGATAAGTCTGAATTGCTGCTTTGGTTTCCCTATTCTTCTCATAAGCTATGCCCAACTGGTAGAATACATCAGGATCTTTACGATCGGTAGAGGCAACCTTTTCCATAAAATTAACACATTTTTGTGTATCTCCCCGCCGATCCATTGCCCGGGCTTTTTTTCGATACATGGTTTTCAGGTCTGTTGGAGCCATTTTAAAAAGTTTCTTATACCCGCCTACTAAACCGGTAATAGAATTTCGCAGCTTCATAATCGGCCACTGTATGCGAAAAGATAAAGGAACCTTTTCTGTTTGCCTCATATCTTCTGTACTATCATACGGCTCTTTATAGTTCTTATTCATCAATTTTTTCCCCCCTAAAACGCTCATTCATGTTATTATTTAATTTGATTCGCGAGTCTTTGGAAAAATTGCTTATTCCGGCCAGAAGAGCGATAATGCCGCCCACCAAAACCGCCATGGGCACCAATACCCACAAAAGATCAAGTACTTGGTACCAATTTAATACAAGACCCCATAATCCTAATGCGATTGCCAAAAGCCCAATGATGATGTGTTTCATGCTTGTCTCCTTTGTATCTATTTAAGTTGCAAACTTCCAAAAATTAATGTTTGTCTGAAAAATCTCAGATCACTTTACTTCCGTTGCTCAATTCAACCACATATTCCCAGCCGGCATAACCGACGGCCAGGCTATAAAGATCGGTAAAACCAAGAGGCAATAGCGTCTGGGCTGCAAAAAAACTGGTCTGCCCGGTACGGCAGTACACAACGGTTTTTGTTTTAAAATCCAATTCTCTATATCTGTATGGCAACTGCCTGTAGGGAATCGAAACAGCATCTGGTAAGTGCCCGGCCAAGTATTCTTGATAACTCCGTACGTCAACCAAATTAAAAATCTCTTTCCGGTCGATCATGTTCTTCAGTTCTTCGGAAGAGATGAGGCCAGAAGACATCGAGTTAGGGGTGCTGCCGGAAGGAGTATTCACGGACTCGCATCCCAGGTTCACAAAAATAAGACATGTCCATAGAAGAAAGCTCAAAAGCAAACGTAAAAGCCGAAAATCAAACCGGATAGCAATCGACTGTAATAACATGAGAAATCCCTTTTAAATCTAAAGACAGACGCTTGCGAATCTGTGCAGCAACCTGATCCGTCTCGCGGATTGTACAGTCACTTTCTAATCCGATTTTAAGATCAATGAAAAGGTTTTGCCCGGAATGTCTTGTACGAACCCACTTTACATCCTCAACTTTATCTACAGAACCGGCCAGGGCATTGATCCTCGATTCTATCTGTTTTCCACCGCTTCGATCCATTATCCCATCTAAAGAGTGCTTAATAATCAGAATGCTCAACCAGGCAACTATTATGGAGATAATGAGACTCCCCCATCGTTCTGCGATGAACCATCCAAACAGCCCTGACAGAACAAGGCTATGGGCTACTATTGTTGAGGAGGCTATGTTAACAGACTGCAAACGTGCAATTTTTTGCATTTCTTTGTTTTCATACATCAAGCCGTTTTGTTTTAAAAAGAAAATCAATATCAAATTTCCACCAATGGAAATCAAAGCCGCAGCAAGCCCGATACCGACCGGTTCTAAACTTACGGGTATAAAAAATGCTTTTATGGAAAAGACCAGGATCACCGAGGCGCCCACAGCCAGGAGAAAACCGACAATAAGTGTGGCAAAAAACTGAGCTTTGCCCGTGCCATAAGGATATTTAATCGATACTGTTTGCGGATGACTCATATTTATTCCGAAAAGTATCATTGTAATTATCACAGCATTCGCAGCAGAATTCAAGCCATCAATGATTAGCAGACGGCTATATCCCAGAGCCCCGATCGTAATCTTAAAGACAGCAAGACCCAAATTAGCCCAAAATGCTATCCAGTAAAAACGTTCGATAGGATCATCGCTCTCTCTAACCGACTCTTTAGGCCAGGGACCATCTAAGCCTTCTTCTGAAATTACGTATTCGCCATCCATTATTTAAAATTAGATTTCCTCGATGTCGATTAGATCTGTCTCCAATTCTCTTCTGTCAATGTAACGTTTAGGTTTCTTTTTGTGCGCCAGAACTTTCCTTAACCATAGATAAGTCAAACATGTGGAAAACCCTGATAAAAATGAAACCATAATAATCAAAAATACTGAAATTTCGCCTTCAACGAAAAACAAATCAACAGGAGCAGGGACCGAATTCATGACAATTAACGACCCTACCAATATCACTCCTGATATAACTCCAAGAATCTTAAAAGCTGTTCCCATATTTTTTATTCCTTATGATATTTTATTAATTTACTGGATTGTCTTTGCCAGGAGCAGCTTAGCCTGATTTACGGGCATTGCAAAGCTTACGCCGCTATAGACTCTTGTTGGTGAATAGATCGCCATGTTTATACCTACCACTTCACCGTTGATATTTATTAATGGTCCCCCGCTGGATCCCCGGTTAATAGGTACGTCCGTTTGCATCATTCTTCTGTAAATCCTGCCTCCGATTAGCAGATCCCGCTGGTTGTCACTGATAATGCCATGGGTCACACTCTGTTCAAGGCCAAAGGGACTGCCAATGGCCAATACTACATCGGCCACCTCCATTTGGGAGGAATCTCCGAGAGTGGCTGCAATCAATTCATCTGAAACATTGATTCTAAGCACAGCCAGGTTGAGACTTTCATCTTTTGCGATCAAACGGGCCCGGTAGCGCTTCACTTCATTTCCAAAGGGTGTGACAATGATGTTTGAAGCATTGGAAACAATATGATAACATGTAAGAATGTATCCACGCGAATCAATAATTATTCCTGAGCCAATGCCGCCAAAATTCAACAGATCCTGGGCAGGATCGTCAAACTCCGGTTTGCCGGAGGCGTCCGGTGCTCGCACAATGCTCTCGCAAGAAATATTCACCACACCCGGCCTGACCTTGGACACTGCAGCGGCAAAGGTCTCATCAGAACAAACCAGTTGGATGTTAGGACTGGTCACAACACCGGATACACTTTTAATCGTTCTGTTTGTTACATCTGGCGTAGTCTCGTGCGATAAGTAATGTGAAGGATTCTTAAGTGCATTCATAAGATAAGTCGGCATCTGGATCATCTGCTGCCATCCGATTCCCATCAGACCAAACACTACAATGATCAGATTAAGCACAAGGAGAACCGCCAGCAACCCTGTTAAATAGCTTACCACAAATTCTTTAAATCGACTCAAAATTTCCCCTTCCTTAAAAAACCAAAAATAAAATCATTTTACGATGTTATGAAACGCGGCGATGCCGCTAAGATTGGCGAAAGGCTAAAATTCATATCCCTACTTGAATTCATCCCGTGCTGCCCCGCCCAGCGGGATCTTCGCTACGCTGCGACAAGCAGCGGGGAATCCAAATTTAAAGGAATGAATCCAACTCCTGGATTCTCTTGCATACCGGAGAGTCTTCTTCACTGACCGTGTCATCTGATACGACTTTTGTCGGCGTTACGACAAGTGACCTTGTCTTTTCGTCGGGTTCACCGCTCTGGGTCTGGTCGTAGCCTGGAACATACAACGGGCGGTTCATTCCAATACCCTCCTGGGCCATGGAAAATCCCTGCGCCTGGTCAAATACTGCAACCATATTAATATAAAGTGCTGCATCCCGTCGGTAGATACACAAAATACTATTATCATCAGCAGATTGAAGGGCCTTAAAAAAATCAGCAATACTGTTCACCCGGGTCTGATCCACCTTCCGGATAAGATCTCCTTCCTTTAGTCCTGCCCTGGATGCTGCACTTCCCGGCACAACCATCATCACGATCACACCATTCTCATTAGCTTGAATACTATAAGTTTTACGTAAAAGGTCAGTTGGTTCGGAAATAACAATCCCCCATTTCTGAGTATCGGGAGTGATATCTCCTGCAATTTGTCCGGCAGATAAAGTTGAATTTGTATTCACAGCTTCTTCCAACACAACATAAAGTACTTTGCGTTGGTCTTCTCTCAACAAATCCAGCCTTACTACCTCGCCAGGATCGGTTTTGCCTAACAATTTGCTCAGTTGATCAGTATCTTTTATATCGTGGTGATCGAACTCAAAGATAATATCTCCACGCAGCAATCCTGCCTTAGCAGCAGGCGAGTTTTCAAGCACCCTGCTGACAAGTACGCCGCCTGAAATCCCAAGATCAAGCTCCTCGGTCATAGCTTCGGTGATGTCTTTTGCTTCAATGCCCAGCCAGGCTCCGGAATTGTTTTCACTCGTTTGTAATAAACTTGCCGGTTGAACGTTGCTTAGGAGGCCGTCGTCCCCACCCTTATACTGGACGTCCACGTCGGTCGTGCTTTTTTTGTCTAAGCCAAGACGACCCATTGAGACCCTGTCAAAAATAACGATTGCAATGACAATAACTATCATTCCCATCAAAAAAGCGACCCAAACATGGAAGTTTTGTGGACACAATTTCACTTTGTCCTTCATATTTTATCCCTTTCGTAAGATTGAATGTTTAGTTCCAATATGTTGCAGAATTTCCGATACGTTCATTTATGTTGACACTGTTTTAGCTCATTTCGCAACCTTTCAATAATAGCCTTTTGACGGTTAAGCTTTCGAATAAGAAAATAAAAAATAACGCCTAATATTAAAAGTGATAGTAGTGTAAGCATCTACTTTGCCTGTCCGGAGTCGATTTTTGATAAACATTTTTTTATTTCGGTTACAATTTTGTCGGTATTCGTCGAATCCTTTGCGATAAAAGCATCAGCGCCAAGCCGCTTGGCTTCCAGTCGATATTCAGGAATATTATACCCTGTAATAATGATGACAATAATGCTATGATTCATGTCCTTTATCTCCTTTGTTAACGTAATCCCATTTTTCCCGGGAAGTCTAATATCCACAAAAATGATATCAGGCTTAAAATCGTGGATTGCTTTTTGGCCATCCTCGGTATCTGCTGCCTCATTAACAGCAAATGTTGAGAAATATTCTCCCATTATGTTTCTGAGATATTTCCTGAAGTTTCCGTCGTCGTCTATGATTAATGCGTTTAATTTCTTGGCCATCCCTGCTTCCTCGCCCCCCCTCCATTAAAAGGAGGCAAACAGGGGGGGGTATTATATGCAATTATGACAGATAGTTATTTCTATGGTCCCACAAGTCTATGGTGGGCTGACAAATGAAAATGATTGAAAAATATGGATTATTTACTTTACATAAACCCGTTTTTAAAGTAAATAAGTTGAACAATGTATTTTTATGTAAGGGAACGTAACTTTTTCTAAGGGAATTCCCAATATGGAGAGCGGAAAAACCAGAATCGTGTTGGTCGAAGACCATGGGATGGTCAGACAAGGCCTGAAAATACTGCTGTCCACCAATTCAGATTATAAAATTGTGGGAGAGGCCGAAGATGGACTCGCTGCAATCCGATGCATCATGAAACACAAACCCTGCCTGGTGTTAATAGACCTCAGATTGCCTAAAAAGAGCGGTCTTGAGGTTATCGCTAATATCAAGAAGCAATCCCCGGCGGTGAAGATACTGGCCCTGACAGCCCACAAATCCGAGGAACTCGTTCACGCAGCTCTTTCGGCAGGTGCAAACGGATTTATTTTAAAGAGTGGTACGTACGCCGAACTGGATATAGCCATCAAGAGTGTTTTGGCCGGGAAGACTTATCTTTGCCCTGAAGTTTCAGGCAAGGTGGTTGAAAGGTATCTTAAAGGGGCAAAAACCTCGGAACCCTATACAAAATGGAATACGCTCACCAAACGCGAGCGCGAAGTTTTGAATCTGATTGCTGAAGGAAATAAAAACAAAGAGATTGCCCAATACCTTTACATCAGTGTAAAAACAGTGGAAACACACCGCTCCAACCTTATTAAAAAATTGGATCTGCATAATTCTGCAGCCTTGACAGCCTATGCCATTGAAAACCGGAAATTTTTCAAAAACCGTGATGAAGGATTATTGGCAAAATGATTTTATGCTTGCTTGCACGGCCATGAGGCCGACATAACGGTTCCCGATCCTAAGGTTGACTGGATGGAAAAAGACCCGCCCAGCAATTTTGTCCGCTCTTTCATGCTAAGAAGCCCGAATCCTCTTCTATAGTTTTCGTTTACCGAGGACGCTTCCGGCATATCGAACCCCACGCCATTATCTTCAACAACCAATTTTATCAAGCTGTCGGCTTTACTCAGACGCACACGCACGTCCCTGCATTGGCTATGTTTGGAGACATTGTTCATGGCCTCCTGCAAGACTCTGAAAATTGCTAATTCGACGAGGTAGGGGGGTTTTACTCGTACGTCGACCTCTGTTGTGACAAAAATCCATGGATTATTCTCTTCAAATTTTCGACAAAACCAGGTGATGGTTGTTGCTATCCCCAGATCATCAAGAATGGGCGGCCGCAGGTCTTCCGATATTTGGCGCACATCTCTAAGCGCATCCCGAACCATGGAGATGATACTCGCGAACTGTTCATTAATTTTTTCGGGAGTGGGCAGGGGGTGGGCAGGGGTAGGGTAACCATTTGTAATAATAATATTATCTACAAAATAGATGATGGAAGTCAAGATTTGTCCCAGGCCGTCATGCAGGTTATAAGCGATGAATCTTCTTTCATCCTCCTGGGCAGATAAAAGTTTGGAAGAGAGAAGCTGTAACTCCTTTTCGGAATTTTTCAGCGCCATTTCTGTCTTCTTTCTTTCCTTGATTTCATTTTTTAATTCCCTGTTTACCTCCTGAAGCTCGCGTATACGTCTTTCCACAAGGAGTTCCAAATCATTTTGATAGTCCAGCAACGCCTTCTCAGCCTCTTTCCGTTTTGAAACATCTTTAAAATCTTCTACAATACCGACGAGTTGGCCATTCGAGTTCCGCCAGGGTGTTGCCGTCAGAATGCACTGTACTTTGTGGCCGTTGCGGTGTTCTTTTTCCACATCACATTCAATTCTCTCCTTTCCATCTAAAATCTGGGATAACGGGCAATCGGGCCTATGGCACACGGGGCCATGAAATACCTCATAGCACTTTTTGCTTAAACCCTCGTCCATAGTGAAGCCTGACAATTTGCAAAAGGCATTATTCATCCGCAGCACATTGAAATCTTTATCAATCACCCGCATACCATCACCAGCGGACTGGAATATTTGATTGAGTTCTAAGTATGCAAGGTTAATGGTTTCCTCAGACTGCCTTAGCTTCCTTTTAAAGGTTTCCAGTTCCATATTTTGCCGGCGTAGTTTTGCCAATTCATCTATGAACTCTTTTTTTGTCTTGTCCTTATCCTGCATTTTGCTCCCCTACAACATATGGCAACCAATTTCTTTCTGTTAAACCTAAATTCTGCAATTGTCGAGGATGCCGGAGATACCCCGACAACGGGATCTTCGTTTCACTACGACAAGGCATCAGGTGGGAAGCTGTATTGTAATACCGAAATCACCTGATAACGCAATAGATCCGGTATCCTCGGCAATCCCGAAGGATCAATTGTTATCGAAAAATATGATAGAATTCCTCATATTCTTTGGCCGCGTATTGGTGAACCTGTTTTCATTGAAAAGAAGTTTCAACTATATGAAATTATAAAATATATAGCCATTTTCGATAACAATTGATGCGGGTTTTAAGTTAAGAAGAATAGAGAAATATGGGATGGATGTCAAATAAAAAGGATGGCAATTCTCAATTCGATGAAACCAGGACTTCAATTTCGTTTTCAATTTGACCTAGTTGTGCAATTTTATTTGTTAATGCAGCGCGAACCTCTGGTAGCGGCTGAGCCAAGGTTTCTGTTAGCCAGGTTAAAAATTGGGAATACCAAAGATTTTGGAATTCTTCTTCTCCTTTTTTTTGCACCTTGCGAGCCCCATGGGCATAAATAAGAATTAGCCAAACCGTATAAAATAAGATTAAAAAAACCAGGCTGATAAGTAAATCGCTTGCTCCAAATACAGAAATAAAGATAGTAGAAAAATCTTTCAGATTTGTGAGGGAGAAGATAGGATCGTTAATTTTAGTTAAATGGAGAAATAGCGGTTGCAGGAACGGAAACCAAATTAAGGGCAAATAAATGGATATTTTTTTCAGCCTCCCAGGCATAATAATGTTTTTTAGCAAATGATCTGTGACCTGATCTTCGTATCCTCTGAGGAAATGATCAAATTTTTCTTCAAGCAGTTTGGAAAAATCCGGCATGTCGCCAAGCGCTTGTTTTAAATTCGGAAAGGATTCTTCAACAATAACGCGTATTTTTTGCATTCTTGAAGAAGCCGTTTGCCCTTCATAGCGAAAAAGATCTCGTGGCAAGTCAGACCATTCTTGTTCGGCTTTGGAAAACACAAAACGTCCGCCAAAGCCGGATATGATTACGGCAAGTGGATAAAAGAGCAGCCGGAGAATCGGCCATCCTTCAATTTGTTGTGCAAAAAGAGTTCCGCTGATACGTCTTCGAAGCGTTTCCAGGGACGCAATTCGCCGTTGAACGGTCTCGTAATAATTATCGGTAAACTGTTTTGCTATACAATCCTGGATCTTTTCTATTGCCTGGTCGATCTCTTTTACGCGATTAAATAGGGCATAATAAGAAGTCATCCGTTTCAGATTTTTTTCAAATTCGGCGCGCAGGTTCTTGATTTTTGCTCTGCTAATCTCATCAAGCGAGTGATGACGAATCAAACGATCTCGGAGTCGTTTAAATTCATATTGACCAGGCTCAAGCGCAGAGATGATGAAAAAATGCGTAGGATCCGGAGAAGGAACCTTGCGATTGTTACATTGTCTGCTTAAATAGGAAATAACCTCTTCTCTCACTGTATCCAGGGCGGCCTTGTTTTCAAGCTGGTCGATTTTATTCAATACGATGAAATAGTTTTCATGACTCTGGGCAATGGCCTCCAATTGGTTCAACAGTTCATGATCTCCGTATTTTCGTGGTGTAGTTACCCAGACCATCCCCTGAAGATGTTTTAAAAGCTTCCGGGTGTCTTCTCTGTGAGATATGAAGCGGCTGTCAAAATCAGGCATATCAATGAACACAACGTTTTTCAACGAATTGCGATCATGATGGACATAACTGATTCGGTCAAATGCCTTGGTCGAAAAGCGTCTCTGAAGCGCTGGTGCATCCTTATGATGGCAGTAGGCAACCGCTTCCCGGGTTCCTTCATCGAGAATCTCCGTATCTAAAGAGATCTTTGCGCCGGCCAGTTGGTTGATCAGTACGGTTTTGCCGACATCTTTACCTCCCACGATGCCATAAAGAAAAAGTGTGTCTTTTACTGGTTCCCCTATTTGATGGGACAGAGAAATGGGGTCTATCCCTATCAAGCCGGCGATTTCGTTATTCAGGTTGTCCAGTTGGTTTCTAAGCGCGTCGATCTTCATTTTTTTCTATTATCGTAATAGGTTAGCCACAAAGACACGAAGACACAAAGATTATAATATAATTCTTTTTATACCTTTTTTGATAAAGGTTTAAATTTCATATCCCTTCGTGCCTTTGCGCCTGGCGGGACCATTTATCATTCTCAGCACACTGCTTAAGAGATTGTAAAAGGGGATCTTTACCTTCCAGAACTATTCGAAAACGAATATCCTGAAGTTCTTTTATTATCAACAAAAGCTGCTTTTGGATCAGATCCCGCACCTCTTGCTGAAAGCCTTTTTTGGTGTCTTCAAATTTTCCCAATGGTAGATATTTGAATGCGGTGGGGACTAAAAGCCAGCTTCCAAAGCCGTGAATAGTAAAAGCATCCGCGGCCAATGCGGCAACGAGAAAGGCCGCAACCAACGGATCATTCCGGATGATTGCAGAGACTGAATCAGAAGCAAGCAAATCAGAACATTTTTGTTCAAACCTTTTTACGATGGCCTGAAGTTCCAAATTAAAAGATTGGGATGCATCGGTGTTTACTTTTGTATTAATAGTCCTGTTAATCAATTTGTTGAATGCAGGTTCAACCGTTTTGATTATATCAATATCGGCGTGGCTACGAATGGCAAGTAAAATGCGTTCTCGGTGGTCGGCTAAACGTTTGGACACTTCATGGACAAGTTTTTCTTGGTCAAAACGAAGTTTTGAAGAAAGAATTTTGTCGCGTCGATTGCCAAAGGAAAGTTTAAAGCTGCGTTTCAGAGATCCGGTGGAAGCGGTGGTTTTAAGAAAATGAAACAGGTTGCTGACGGCAAATCGTTTTAATCCCAGGTGTTTTAAAACCTGGAGCACATCATCGTGTAAAATTTTTTCAAGGGATATCGGGGAATCCTTAACTATATTGGTGTTTATCATATTGGAGATCTCTTTTTCCAATATTTTTAATACCTGCTCCCTTTTTGTATTTTCTTCGAGTGCAAGCCGGGCAAGCCTTGATATTCTTTTAACAAGCGGTTTTTGCGGAGAAAGCTTGCAACTTGCTGCAATTGTTTGTTTAAATCTAATAAAGGCGGGTTCATTATCGAAGTATTCTTTCTCTTTTAGCTCCGGTAAGATATGGATTTCGGCGACACCGAAGAATGCCATGGTCTGCTTAATATCCTGATGGTTGAAGTCCACTCGATCTTTTCCTCTATTGGACAGGACGCAAAACCGGTATTGCCCGAGTTCATTTGTAAGTTTTACGGGCTGCTCGTAAATCCGATGGAAAATGGTTTCATCATCCACCATAAAAATAACAATATCAAGCCATGGTAGAACTCTCAATGAAACCAGATTTTCTTCAAGTGCCGGCGACGTATTGATATCCGGCAAATCAACGAAAATATAAGATCCGGAATCTTGACCGGAGGTATCTAAATATTTTTTATCTTTTTGACTTAAAAGGTGCAACGTATCCGGCAACCCCGTTTTTTTGTTTTCAGTAATGAATGTTCCATTTTTATCAGTTGTATGAACTTCCCGTTTTAAAAAAGGCAGCAATAAAGGTCCGAATTTTGTTTCCCATTGATTTAGTCTTTTTAAAAAACTATCCTGCATCAAAATCACCGGACCGCATGTATTGTGAACTTTCCAGCTCGTAAGGCTGATTTCTTGGCCGGCAAGGCTGTTAAAAAGCGTTGATTTCCCGGTTGCCGTGCAACCGATGAAGCCGATAAACGATGGTCGGTTTTCCCCAAAATGCCGGCGTAATGTGACCAGCGAAGCCAGATCAATCAAAGGATCCAATACATTTTCGGGCAATGAAAGCCGCCTTAATCTACTGGCGGAAATAACCAGAGTATGTATGGCATTGTATTTCTTTTTGCTATCTAACATATTATCATCGATCATAAAAAAATCTGATCCGTTAGATCATAAAAATTTCTCCTATGGCTGTGGGAAATCCGCTTCTGGACAAAATGGGCGTATGCTCTTCTTGCTACAGCCTTATTGCCGGAAAATTACCCCGATATAAAATCCCTGTCAACAAAACTTTTCCTCCTTCCTGAATCCGTGGCACGAAATTTGACATACAATATATTGTTATATATACAAGATGAAGATCTTAATAGCCTATTAATCTTTTTGTCCAAAAAAAATAGGGTCTCATTAAAAGCGTCGGATGCCAACAACCTTGAGGGGAATTCAGGAGTCCTCTATTTAGGCGTTGACCTTGGAACCTCGAAAACGAACATTGTTTCATCTAACGGCATCCGTGAGAGCACATTCAGTATGGTAGGTTATCCCAAAGACGTCGTGTCAGAAAATGGATTGACGATTTAGAAAAAGTATGAATTAAAAAGTTTTAAAAATTATTCATGGAGGGGAGATGATCATCACAAACATTGAAACCGTTCCAGGGAATTCAAACTTGGCAGACGAAAACCTCTGCCCGAAACCTGGCGGCAATTGAAGGACTGAATACGACAGTTTTATAAAACGTCTGTTTTGTTCCCCTTGTGAACATGAATCAGGAGGTATTTATGATTGATCCGAACCTGCAAGATGTGATCATTGAAAGATTTAAACCGTTTCAGGATGAAATATTAAACAGCTATAAAAATAATATTCATTCCATAACCATAACCGGAAGTGCTTTGACAGAAGATTTTGTGCCTGGTAAATCAGACGTCAATTCGGTATTTGTCCTCACGGAAATGGATTTGAAGTTTCTTGAACTTCTGGCGCCTCTGGGGAAAAAATACCGCAAAAAAAGGATTGCAGCCCCCCTGATCATGACCCCTGAATATATAATGAATTCCCTTGATGTTTTTCCCCTTGAGTTTCTGAATATAAAACTTCTTCATAAAACCATATTCGGAGAAGATCTGTTTCATAATCTGGCAATAAACCGATCTGATCTCAGGATGCAGTGCGAAAGAGAACTAAAAGTCAGACTGATCGGCCTCAGGCAGGGGTATATCTCTTGTTTGGGCAACAGTAAAATGCTCATGGATATGTTTATCCAATCTTTTTCAGGATACATACCGCTTTTTAAGGGAATTATTCTTCTTTTAGGAAAGGAACCCCCCGCAACAAATCCCGATGTAATAGCTGCGCTTGAGGAAGTTTCCGGCGTAAATACAAGTGTATTTAAAACGGTTTTAAAACAAAAAAAACAGAAGACAAAATTGACGATGGAGCAGCTCAATACCATATTCCAAGATTATTATGCAGCGATCGAGAAACTGGGAGATATTACGGATGACATCAAAGACTAGACGAACGGTTTTCTTTGCAACCCTGTTCGTATGCCTGGCGGCCCTATCTGTTTCCCATTCCGCCGGCATTCCGGAAAGGCCTCTCAGATATGTCGTCGATCTGGCCGGCATCGTCGATGATACCACAGAAAACAGGCTAAACGGATATCTTCAGGAGCTTGAACAAAAGACAACGGCCCAGCTGGTTGTCCTGACGATAAAAAGCCTCGAGGGCGAATCCATCGAAGACTTTTCCATAAAGATCGCCCATGATAAATGGAAACTCGGTCAAAAGGGAAAAGACAATGGCGTACTGTTCCTTATATCCGTAACAGACCGAAAATACAGGATCGAAGTCGGCTACGGACTCGAAGGCGTGCTTCCGGACAGCATGGTCGGCAGTCTGGGACGCAATTTTTTGGTACCTTTGTTCAGAAAAGGCGAATATTCAAAAGCTATTTTTGTCACAGCCGTGGCAATGGCGAATGAGATTGCCGTGGACGCGGGAATTAAAATAGACGGAATGCCAAGCGTTAAACGTCATGTTCAACCGATAATAAAGGACAAACCCGGTGGTCTCTTGCATACGATAATGACTATCGGGTTTCTTATTATCATGGTCATTCTGTTTATTAAAAATCCGAGACTATTTCTAATGCTTCTTTTGTTTTCATCCATGGGCGGGAGAAGAGGATCATGGGGCGGCGGTGTTGGATTCGGCGGCGGCGGATTCGGTAGTTTCGGCGGTGGTGGCGGCGGCGGATTCGGCGGCGGTGGGGCATCTGGAGGCTGGTAGTTAGTGTCCATCCATAAACGGCATCTTTCGGCCCCCGGCGGCGTTCTCGCTCGTTTTTAATCTTGTATCCGCGAACGGTTACTTAATCTTTTACTGATCATTCATCGGAGGACTATTATGTCAAAACAATTTAAAATCATACTCATCTCGTTAGGAATCATCTTACTTGTCGGTTTTATGTTACTAGGAAAAATCGTAGCCGGTTATAATACTGTTATTACCATGGATGAAAACGTTAAAGGGAAATGGGCCCAGGTGGAAAACCAGTTAAAAAGAAGATACGACCTCATCCCTAATCTTGTTGAAACCGTAAAAGGGTATGCAACGCATGAAAAAGAACTGTTCGAAAATATAGCACAGGCAAGGACCATGTATTTTCAGGCAAAAGATGTAAAAAATAAGATTAAAGCTTCAAACCTGCTTGAGGGCACGCTCTCAAGACTTCTCCTGCTCCAGGAGAGATACCCGATATTAAAGGCCAATGAATCGTTTCTAAAACTTCAAGACAGCCTTGAGGGGACTGAAAACAGAATCGCAGTGGAACGAAAACGATATAATGAGTCGGTTCAAATTCTGAACACATATATCCGGACCTTCATGGGAAGGTTCTATGCAATGTTTGCGGGTGTCTCAAGTGCAGAATACTATAAAGTACCCGAGGCAGAACAGGCAGCCCCCAAGGTAAAATTCTAAAACACAACAGGTGAACCCCATAAGCGCTAAGTTATTTTTAGCGCCGGAAGGACTGTGGAAGGTTTACTGAAAAAGATGAACATCGAACGTCCAACATCGAATGTCGAATGGGAAATTTTGGTATTGGATGTTTGTTTTTCATTAGATTTTAGAATAATTTGAGGAGCGAAGCGACATCATTATTCGACGTTGGACGTTCATCTTTCAAAACAACCCTGTACGGCATAAATGTAATCTGTGAATATGATTCTGTTTTAATTTTTATCCCTTTCAATTTCATATCTTATTCCGAAACACTTTTCCCCAATTCGTCCGGTATCATCCATTATTTGGATTAAAAAATCTTGAATCTTTTTACTTTCTCCAGAAATCTCCTTTGATTTTTTATGTTTATCCTTATCAGAAACCGACCTCACTGGAGTCGGTTTCTGATAACCATAGATGGCTGGTAATAATGGAATTTTGTCCTTTTACAGGTCCTTTTAATAAAGAATATCCTTTACTCAGCCTTTTCTTTCATCATTTCAACGGCCGAACCTGCCTTCTCTTTCATAGGCTCAGTAGCTTCCCCGGCCTTTTCTTTCATCATTTCAACGGCCGAACCCGCCTTCTCTTTCATAGGCTCAGTAGCTTCCCCGGCCTTTTCCTTCATTACCTCAGTAGCTCCTTTAGTCTCCTCTTTTACCGTTTCAACGGCCGCACCTGGCTTCTCTTTCACAGCCTCAGCAGCTTCCTTAGCTTCACTTTTAGTTGTTTGCTTTGCTTTTTCGCCTTGTCCACACCCAAGGAAAAGGAATAAACAGAATATTCCCAGTACCAGTAACGCTTTTTTCATTTTAATACCTCCTTTTCTATCGATTGTTATTTTTTCGCCAACCGATGACACCATCAATATACTTGGGGCCATGGCCAGCATTTTGAAACGCCTTCTGAATTCTGGCAATAACTTCGGAAGATATATTGGTTTCACACAGAACCCTTAATCATTCCATCCTGTCATCGATAACTTGTTTTGTCTTTGTGATGGTCTGATATTCTTCGGGAATCGCAATGCGCTTTTCCTTTGGAGGAGCAACCTGCTTTCTGACTTTGACTGTCTTATACTCGGCTGAAATATCGATCTTGGAATTCACCAGACCAGATTTTACATCCTTTGTGAACAATACGGGGAAGATTATTTACTATCAATCTGCATTTCTCTTCATACAATAATATCGCTAACATTGTAGGAGTCTTTAATCAACTCAAAAGACCTTCTTCCAAAAAAAATATTATTGGTTAAGCAGATATATCATCATTTAAGGATATTTTTATTTTAACATTGAAATCCTGGCTCTATGGAAGTCGTCGTAGATCCCGTTTTGCGGTAGTCAGAGACGATTGGCGCCACCGGGAGAAAGTTGCACTGAAATGTTGGAATATTGGGTTTAGCGAATTTAGGCTTCTCTTTTAGATATATAGGTCACAAATCAGAGGTTAAAATCAGATATTTTCCTCCTTTTTGTATCCATTATTCCATATAACATAAAGGGTGACTCCACCCTTCTGGGATGAAATCAAATCCGGCCCTCTGGATCATAATATTTTATTTATACATCAGTCGGCTGTTGATTTGCAAGTTGGATTATCTGTTATTATACAAATCTTTTGCCTCATCCATTCAATGGATCAAGTTAGTTCGCCGAGTTTATGCTGAGAAACGAAGTGCTCACAATTGGAATAATGGCCCCGGTGAAATAGAAAAAAAGTTTCACTGGGTAAAAATGATGGGTGAGCTTGTCCTGAACGAAGTTGAAGCAAAGGAGTTTTTTATAATTAAAATGCTTTATTCCCGCCCTTACTTCCAATATTCCAACATTCCATTTTTCCATTTTGATGGCATAAACAGGTTGCCATTAATAAAGTTGTATTTTCAATAATTTGTAAAATTTTCAAGACGTTAATTGTTTTGAGATGGTTATCGTGTATATTTAACCTTGACGATTTACTATGATTTGTTACGATTCGATAAACATAAACCTGAACTTAGGGGCTTCGCCCCAATTGGAATAATGGCCCCGGTGAAATAGAAAAAAAGTTTCACTGGGTAAAAATGATGGGTGAGCTTGTCCTGAACGAAGTTGAAGGAATGGAATAACTATATGAACGCAAATAGCTATATATCAAAGATGTACATAAACGGTCAGTGGGTCAATGCAAATGACGGTTCAACCTTTGACGTTTTAAACCCGTCAAATGGCGACAAGATAGGGGAGGTTGCAGATGGAGATCGTAACGATGCACAAAAGGCAATCCATGCTGCCCGTCATGCCTTTGGCCGCTGGTCGTGCCTGACCTCCTATCAGCGTTCAGAATACCTTTACAAGGCCTATCAGTTGATGATGGAGCACAGGGAGCACTTAGCACGAGTCATGACTGAGGAGCAGGGTAAGCCGCTGAAAGCCTCCCGAGGAGAAATTCGATACGGTGCGGATTTCCTGCTCTGGTATGCAGAAGAGGCTAAGCGGGTCTATGGCGAGACTATTCCGGCGCCCCGTTCCGACCAGCGCTTTATAGTGATGCGCCAGCCGGTGGGAGTTGTGGCGGCCATTACGCCCTGGAACTATCCCATGTCCATGATAACCCGGAAAGTGTCCCCGGCTCCTTTCGGAGGTATGAAGGAAAGCGGTCTGGGACGCGAAGGAGGCCGTGAAGGTATTGCCGAATACCTTGAAACCAAGCTGGGCGGCTTTTCCGTGTAACAATCATACCTTAAACTTATCCCGTTCAATGACGGGGATTTAAAATAAAGGAGGAATAAGGATATGAATGAACAGGAAACACAATTAAAGACACAGCATAACTTTCGTGATTTTCTTTACTGGAACCTGGTTGTTTCCGTACCTTTTATTACGGCATGTATAGCCATTTCCAAGGATTCAATTCTATGGTTAATTGTTTATATAATAACCTGTATATTACTTATCATGGTCATCTACAAATTTTACTGTACCCATTGCCCCCATTACATTCGAAGCACCAAAAACACGAAGTGCATGTTTTTTTGGGGAGTTCCTAAATTTTTTAAGGAGAAATTCGGTCCCTTAAGTCTGCTTGAAAAAAGCGTGGCCCTGTTTATACCTCTCGTTCTCGTATTGCTTCCGCTTTATTATTTGTTGTTACAACCGGGTTTGCTGGTTATCTACTTTCTCTCTGTAATCGTTTTGTGCACAACTTTGAGAAGATATGAATGTAAACGATGCATCTATACCCAATGTCCGGTAAACTGTGCGGAAAAATAGTCCGGGCATATCCGGTATTTTGTGTTTTTTTTGTGATGACTCCGTCGTTATGCTAACCGGACTTTCGTGCAGAACGAACTTAGGGGCTTCACCCCAATTGGAATAATGGAACAATGGAGTAATGGAATGATGGGTTTGAAGGAGTTTTTTACAATTAAAATGGTTTATTGCCGTCCTTGCCCCCAATATTCCAGCATTCCAGCATTCCATTCTTCCATTATGACGACAAAAACAGGTTGCTCTTAAAAAATCTGTAACTTCGATAAGTTGTAGAATTTCCGATACGTAATTAGCTAATGCACTCTCTGAACGAAAGTCCTAGATTACGGATTATTCCCACCGATTATGGCCTACTTTTTTCAAATCAATATAATGTACAGTTCCTCGCTCATTAATAAAAGAGGTCAGGATCCAACTGACCAGGCTGATCAAAAGTGATCCAAAAACTGCCGACCAAAATCCGTAGACTTCAAAACCAGATATCGCCCCGGAGGCCATCATAAGCATGATCGCGTTTATCACAAAGGTAAAAAGCCCGAGACTTAATACATTTATAGGAAGCGTTAAAATAAATAATATTGGCCGAAAAAAAGCATTCAATATTCCTAAAATAGCTGCAGCGAAAAATGCAGATAAAAAACTAGTTATGCGTATTCCATCCAGTAAATAAGACGTTACAATGATTGCAACCGTTAAAATTAACCACCTCAGAAAAATTCCTCTCATTATTTTTCCCCATAGACTCAATGCAAAAATTTAAATATACTGAAAATGCCCATAACTTGCATCTTTTGCTTCAACTTTTCATTACTCCAGGTTTCGGGTTTTAGGTGTCAGGTGTCAGTTTTTTAATAATCCACCCGCTCTTTCAATTCCTTGCCACACTTAAAAAACGGCAGCTTTTTAGGTTTAACCTGGATCAGCTCCCAGGATTTAGGATTCCTTCCGGTATAGGCTTTATATTCCTTGACATAAAAAGAACACAATCCTCTGATTTCGACCCGATCACCGTTTGCAAGTGCATCCGTTATTGTACTAAAGAATGTCTTAATCACAGCATTTGCTTCGGGTTTTGTGAGTCCCGCATCCTCTCTTAGAGTCTCTATGAGTTCCAGTTTGTTCATGGCAACCTCCTTAATTAATCATCAATTAAATCAACACAATAAAGAATCGGTTGAAATTTGTCAATGAATTCTGTATGGTTAGCTTAAATCTTCGTAACTTCTCAATAAGTTCTGGTGTATTAAATAGTGAAATTGAGCCGAATCCATAATTTATTGAGATGTTACAAATCTTCAATAATATTCGGCTGATAAGGGCCTATATAATTTTTTGCCATTAAATACAAAAAAAACCATCTTTAGGCGCATATATATTTTCCAAGCAAAATCCTAAAAATGTAGCTTCTGCAAAGCAGTTAATAGCCAATGTCGAATTCTCAATGTCCAATTTTCAAGTATTTTTCAGTTGGATATCGAATAAAAAATATAACCAACTTTAACCAATAGTTTTTGTGGTTGAAAACCAATGCCCTGAAGAAACCATGTCGCCAGATTACCTAAACCAAATAGATCAATACAACATCCGTCACGCATGTCCTAAGCCCGGCAGATGTACTCTTTTCGTAATCGATATGCAACAATATTTCCTCTCTATTGCAACACCTATATTGGGAAACGTTCTATCTATTATCGACGCCTGTCGATCTAAAGGAATCAGGATAATTTTTACCAGACATGGACACAGAAACGTTTTAAAAGACGGTGGGATGCTCGCTGAATGGTGGGGAAATCAAATCGACTATGGATCAAAAGACTGGGAACTTATCCAGTCCCTAAAACCGTCCGATGCCGATGGAATCATTGATAAAAATCGATATAGCGCTTTTCATGGAACAGGTTTAGATGAGAACCTCAAATCAAAGAAAATAGACGAGCTTATTATTACCGGCGTAATGACAAATTGCTGTTGTGAAACAACGGCAAGAGATGCTTTTGTCAGGGACTACCGAGTCTTTTTTGTTTCGGATGCAACAGCGACTGTTAATAATGAACTACACGTAGCATCTTTAAAGAATCTTGCGTTTGGCTTTTCATATATTGTATCCACGGAACAGTTGTGTGGTTATTTATCTAGAAGGAATTATACCTAACCCGAATATTTCATAAAAATTTTCGGGCTAAAATCTTCATAACCCATCTCGAATCCATGTTATTGTTGATATGATTACAGAATGTTACAACCTATTCGTGTAACTTCTCAATAAATTATGGAGCAATTGATTTACTAATGAGGAAATTGTGTTGGTTTTAAAATGTGCCGCATGTAAAAAGAAACTCTGGAAATATGACAAAATTGGACAGGGTGAAGTTTTAAGATGTCACAAAGATCGAATCATAAAAATATATGCATTCACAAAGAAAAACAGCAAAATAAAATGCCCATGTGGAAAGGATGTTGGTATTGATAAAGGAACCTATATAAAAATGATTGGCAAAGCGTTCACATACTCCGGAACCAAACGGAATAAATAGAAGCTGTTTCAAAACTTTCCATCGTGTACAGGGGTGTTAAAACTAAAGGCCCAAACTTGCGATAACTTACCGGCAAAAATGCCGACAACTGATTTACAATGGGTTTACAACATCCGAAATGTGGGTTTTATCAAAGATGTTTTGATAAAATTTTTTTGTGCAAATTTTTTTTGAAAAAAATAAAATTTTTTTATTTTCCCCAAGTCATATACGTTGGAGTTATCCCACGATCTGAAACAGGTCTAATTTGTGTGATCTCCATTACCTCATGTTCGACAGTCGTAGGTTAATTTAGGGGTTAATTTAAGTCCATTTCGACATTAAGTGCCTGAAATTACACATGGCAACCCAAATTCCAATCCCAAAACATGTAGGCACACGATTTAAACATTTTCTATTGACATAGCAAGAGATACATGCTTTATAGATGGGCATGTATGTGCGCACTATAAAACGCAAAAACAAAGACGGCTCTGTTGTTGAGTATATTCAGTTGGCCCACAACATCCGACACCCTGAAAAGGGGTACTCTAGGGCCGAAGTAATTTACTCCTTTGGCCGCCGTGACCAGCTAGATGTCGAGGCTATCAAACGGCTGGTACGCAGCCTGTGCCGATTTGTCAGCCCAGAGGATGCTCTGGCGTTGCAAGTCGAGTCTAATGGAAACCACGGCCTAAAGTTTGTAAGCAGTCGATCTGCGGGCGGTGCGCTTGTACTTAAAGCGTTGTGGGATCGGGTCAACATCAAACAATGCCTGGATAAAATCCTTGAAGATCGATCCTTTACCGCCCCAATGGAACAGGCCTTATTTGCAATGGTGGCCAACAGAGCCTTGGCTCCAGCATCAAAACTGGCTGTTGAGCAATGGGCAGACAAAGATGTTTACCTGGGTACCGATGAACAGATACAGGTCCAGCACCTTTATCGCAGTATGGACTTATTGCTTGAGCATCAGGATGCCATACAAAAAGAAGTTTTCTGGTCAACCGCCAGCCTGTTAAATCTAACTGTAGATCTGATCTTTTTCGATACGACCAATACCTACTTTGAAATTGACGATCCAGGAGATTCTGAATTCAAAGCCTATTGCAAGTCCAAGCATAAGCGCGATGATCTTCCTCATGTAACCATCGGTCTGGCAGTAACCAGAGAAGGCATTCCGGTCAGGTGTTGGGTAATGCCCGGCAATCAGCATGACGCAAAATGCGTTGATCAGGTTCAAAAAGACCTTAACAACTGGAAACTGGGCCGAGTGGTCTGGGCAATGGACCGCGGTATGACCAGCAAAGAAAACCGACGTATACTGCAAAGAGCAGGCGGTCAGTACATACTGGGCGAAAAACTCAGTGGTAATAAAGCCAATGAAGAAGCATTAAATCGAGGTGGCAGATTTAAGGTCCTCAATGATAATCTTCACATCAAAGAAGTCTTCGTAGGTGAAGGTACAGGACGTCGTCGCTTTATTATCGCTTATAATCCTCAACAGGCAAAACATGACAGCCGCACACGTGAAAAGGTTCTGAAGCGGATCGGCAATGAACTTTCTGCCATAGATAAGCTTGCCAAGGATAAACAAGTCAAGGCCAAATACCATTTGCTCACCCACAAATCAATGGGGCGATATCTCAAAGAACAAAAGAACGGTAAGTTGCGAATCGACCAGGCGAAGGCTGAGCAGGATCAAAAGCTTGATGGCAAGTACCTGCTGAGCACCAGTGATGAAAGCCTGTCCGCAGAAGATGTAGCGCTGGGCTACAAACAACTCATGGAAATAGAGCGGGCCTTTCGAACTCTTAAAAGCACTCTGTCACTTCGGCCGATATATCATACGAAAGATGATCGCATCCGGTCCCATGTACTGTTGTGCTGGCTAGCACTTCTTCTGGTAAGGATTGCCGAGAACGAGTCCGGCCTAACCTGGTTCCGGCTTCACGCTGAAATGGAACGGCTCCATATAGGAGAATTTGTCAATAAAGATGGCCGTATTCTACAGTACACTGAATTAACACCAAATCAGCGCAACATATTTAAAAAACTAAAAATAAAACCTCCAAGAAAACTTAAAAAGGTCGATTTGACCCCCTAAATTTGTAGGCACTACACTGTTTTTACAAAATCCTTTAACAGAATGATATTATTGATAATAATCTTTTTCATGAACCTACCACTGTCGAAAGCAAGATTACGGATCACAAGGTTGGTTCTTTTTCAGATAAATCTTTGGGACACAAGATATTTTCGCTTGCTCAGTTTTTTGCTCTATAGCAGTAACAAAGAGGAACGCTCAGTTGAGCAGCGGCGGTTTGTAATCCTTAAATACCCAGAACTGAACAGGAAGATCAAGAAAGCTTGAACCGCTTTAATCGTGATAGCATAACCGTTTGCTCCACTTGCTTGATCTGCTCACTCCCGATATATCCAATAATCTGGGCTACGTCGAAGATCGGCAACTGCGATTATGCGAACAAAGTTAGACCTGACTTGATAAATAACGCCAAAAGGGAACCGGTTGACAAGGCAGCGACGGGTATTCTTGGACATTGGCGACCATGCCTCTGGGTATTGGATAATACGGTCAATTGTCGCGTATACCTCTTGGGCAAACTCTATGCCGAGTCCATGCCGGCAATCCTCGTAGTACTCAACAGCTCTGTCAAACTCCGTTTCCGCATGCTCGTGAAAATAAAATCTCATTTCACATGCTTTGCTCGGATTCTGTTGAAGACTTCCTCGCCGGGGACCAGCTTAACCTTACCCTCCTCAATCTGTGACACACGACGTTCAGCTTCTTCTGCCCAAAGGCGATCGATTTCCTCATCGATCGGAAGGTTGAGGCTTGTCAGAAGCTTCTCAACAAGGCTTAGACGGACGTCTGCAGGGAGGGATAGGGCCTCTTCAATAACTCTGTCGTTTGTTGTCGCCATAATGTTCCTCCTTCGTGGAGCTATTTAGACATACATCACATGGCAAGGCAATAATGATTTATAAGAGCAGAACCAGTGATGATACAAGCCGTTTACTTAGAGTGTTGAAGAATTTCTGTAATCGCTTGATTTTTAAACGAAATCAAAAAAAATCTATCGGCAGAATATCTTTTTGAAAATCCTCATCTTTATTGCATGTAAAAACAACACCTTAAGGCGATTCGTCAACACCTTTAGTAAACGGCTTGGTGATGATATTGTCTTTTTCTTAGATATTAGAGATTAAAACTTTCTGCATAACATGCAATTTGTACTGTCATCCAGAATCAGCTTACATTTTTTACTTACCGTAAATCCTGCCTTTTATTAACCTGTAGAAAAACATTTTCAATTAAAATATGAACAACATGAATACCAGATATCATCCGGAACTATTTGGGACCATAAAAGAATTGCCGTTATCTTTTGGATATCATATTATTCATCCAAACGCAATTTCGCGTTTTTTATCAGCCCGGAAACAAAAGGAGGAAACTGTGATTGTCAAAACACCCATTTTACCCGGGCGGGTCCGCAAAGTCCCCAAAAGCTTCAGTTGGATTGATTACCAGCTGTTCAGCGAGGGCCATATTGAGCGTTGCAGCCATGCGGCAGGAAATTTGTTTTTGGTCTGTGTCGGTGATGACAAGAGATTAAGTGATTATGGTAAACAAACAATAATGAAAAAGCTTCCCATGGATCAACACACGTTTGAAAACGCACGATCCGACTTGATCCTTATGTGTTTTGTTGCATGGCAAAAGCCCCTTTATCAGGTGCTTTGCCTTGAACCGGCGTCAGAGCAAAATTATCGGCGCACCGGATCAATCATGGGTTTGGGAGATATTTTAAAAAATCCCATGGAGGTTTGCCATGATTGATTACGAGACCTATGTACGCATTAGAAATTATTTTGAAAATGATAGTCTAAAATACAGCCAGATTGCCCATGCTCTGGATTTGGATTGCCGCACGGTAGCAAGATGGGCCAATGAAAAACGATACCAGCCCCGAAAGTCCACACCCCGAAAAAGCAAGCTCGATCCATTTGTAAATGAAATTGTGCGCATGATCAAAATAGCACCAAATTCTCCCGCTGAAATAGTCCATAGACAACTTGTCGAATTGGGCTTTGATGGAGGAGTTACTATTGTTAGGGATTACCTTAGAAAGATTCGAGGTGAATTATACGGCAATTTATATCTGGGGGATGTTGGACATTTTTGGATGCTCAGACTACTTCAAGGTAAGGTTACCTGTAATGAACTTGAGGAGACATTTAAAGGACAACTTAATTCAATAGACATTCTTAGACTTCACAATGCAATTCTTAATAAATCATTGCGGTATCGTAATCGTTCAATTACCGTACTTTCTTACCTCAATAACATTTCCCAGAGATCCATAGCCAGATTCCTTTTTCTTTCACGAATTACAGTAAGCCAATATATTATCCAGTTTACGGCTGGTGGTGTTGAAAAATTATTTGACTTTACAAGAAAAGAGCAAAAGAAATCCGAAGATCCGAAATATGTAAAATCACTCTTTAAAGTATTACATACTCCTCCGTCCACCTATGATATAAATCGGACGACTTGGAAAATGGATGATATCCACAGAGTTATGAAAAATGAAGGATTGTTACTATCCAGAGATAATATACGTAAAATTATAAAGAATGCTGGCTATAAATTTCTTAAAGCCAAGAAGGTATTAACTAGCAACGATCCTGAATATAGAAAAAAAATTAATAAAATTAAAAATATTCTTTCAATTCTCGGGCCAAAAGAAAAATTTTTTTCTGTAGATGAATTTGGACCTTTTGCTATCAAAATGCAAGGAGGTCGCTCACTTGTTGCACCGGGACAAATAAACACTGTTCCACAAAGGCAGAAAAGTAAAGGGACGCTTATAGTCACGGCGGCCCTTGAATTGTCCACCAACCAAATTACACATTTTTATTCCAAAAGAAAAAACACTTCCGAAATGATTAAACTACTAAATATTCTGATAGATAAATACCTTGATGAAGAAACAATCTATTTTTCATGGGATGCAGCCTCTTGGCACGCATCTAAAGAATTATATAAAACAGTAGATAGAATAAACAGTAAAGAGTTTAAAGATAAAAAAGCTTCGCCAATTGTAAAACTTGCTCCTCTTCCTACTGGTGCACAATTTCTTAATGTCATTGAATCCGTTTTTAGCGGTTTGGCAAAAGCTATTATACATAACAGCAATTATCAATCTGTTGATGAATGCAAATATGCTATTAATCGATATTTTGCTGAAAGAAATGAGAAATTTATAAAAAATCCTAAGCGAGCCGGGAAAAAAATATGGCGTAAAGAAAGGGTAAAAGCTGTATTTGATGAAAGTAATAATTGCAAAGATCCAAAATTTAGGTAAACAATCTAATCAATGCTGTTATTAAGTTCATCATTTAGGTCCAATCAGAACCACATGAATGCGCCCAGCATTTTAAAGCGTCATAGAAGGTGAAGCTCCCCTATTATCCCATTCATGCATGACTCAAAATAGAGGAATCAGCCATAACTGGTGGTTTCAGATATTTTGCCAGACCTTGAATTCATTAAAACTAATAGATATCAAGCTCGGACTGTAAATATCAAGTGGAGATCGTTTTTAAGATATCCATTTGTTACATCAGCCATGGCACTTTATGGGATACATTGAGATTATATTACAAAAACCGGATTGTTAATAGCGTGGGGTTTCTTACCAATGTTCAGGCCGCAAACTATTTACCAGGCATTGTGATATCTGTAAAAATTTTAGGCTTAAAATTCCGGTCATACATAACAGTGATCAAAAGTGTGGATAAGCCGCAAATCAGCCGAGAGTTTAAGAGTCGGCTACATTTGCCTAGTTATACCCACAAATTATAGTCTTTATGTCGCCATCGATCCATATTGCAAAAGATTCTAGTGGCGAAAATACGTGCCTTTCGGCATTAAACACTACGCGCTGGTTCATGGTTGCAACATTTCCTGGTTTGGCATGAACAACATCTTTCAAAGGATCTTCGAAGGTACCATAGAAACCTGCACGCCGACTCAAGGGAAAGAAGACTTCCGTTTCTCGTAGCCCTAAGCCGATTGGACCCTGACGACCGGACTTCCAAGCAATAGCTACTGGGTGGTCCGAGCAGATAAATTCTGGCCCGTCTGGAGGTGCCATTATTAATGACCAGGTTCGTTCACCGAGTATCGATAAGATATTGTTGAACGCATTCAGTTCGGCCCGAATATTGCCTTCGGGAAAAAATTTGATTTCATAGTTTCGCTTTTCTATGAAGCTCTTCATCTCCTCGAATGATAAGGAATTCGGGATGTTCTCGCCATTCTCCCTCGCTTTTCGGACATGATGCTCCCATACTTGTTTATCCGATATAAGCAAGTCACCAATTATGTGAATTGTTTGTTCTCGAGCACGGTTGAAGGATTTACGAAAGAATGGATTACGTACTGCAATGAGGCAAATTAGATTGAGAATAGAACTGTAATCGTCATTATTGGGAAATTCTCCTGTGACGACTGTATTCGCAATTGCTTGGACTGCTTTCTGCTCCAGCGGAGACAGCGCGTTCTCGATAACGTTTGGCGGATGGCCATCGATATCGACGCGATTGAAATCGAGTTCAACTGCAACATTTTTCGGCGATGTTCGGAATGTACGCCCAGATCCGACCTCAATCACAAAAAACTGCCCTTCCTTCGTGCCCGCGTCCGTAAATAGAGCCAAGTAGGATTGCGGTAGGTAATGATGACGCCTCGCTATAGATTTCGTTTTCATCTTAGTAAGTAAAACATTGATATTAACTAGCCGGCGTGTTTTTGTGCCATATTGGGATGTTATGTAGCCGGCCAGATAAGAACCCTGTATGGAACAAAAAATAGCCTGATAGCTGGCCATGAAAGATGATACCATGCTCTTAGAATAGTATTATCGAGATTACAGATATTATAAAATAAGGTGATTTCAGTAATGGGCTTCATTTTGGTCACCGTCGATGAGCTGGTGGACGACTTGGATAATGCGGTCGAAGTGGTGGAAAAAAGGGTTTTTTGGCCGGATTTTAATAAAAAATATAGCGACTTATTATATGTTACCGTCTCCTTTATATAACAGATGTAAAAATCTAATTAACACAAACCATTCTTTTTTTTAGAATTGCTTCCCTTTCCGCCTCTTTGTCGCCCTCCCGTATTCGTGATGCTTTTTCTTTCAATATTTTTTCCGTTTCCTCGATTTTACCTAGGCGTTGCATAACCCCTTTTGAAGAATAGGAGGTTTTGAGACAGCTTCTATATCTTTTGGCCGTCTGATCCAATTCTTACTTTTTGCCGTATATTTTGAAATCCACGATGGCACCGTATCGGGTTCACCGGTAAATGACCCAAAAAATTAATCATCACTGTTTTCGATTTCATCAATAATTGCGATAATTGCTTTGTATGAGTCTTTCATAACCCCTGTTGGATAACCTTCAGCCGCGCTTCTCGCATACTCTTTTGCTATTTCAATAGCCGTTTTGAGGGCTTCATATTTTTGTTGTTTGGTAGCTATAAATATCGCCTCCTTTTTGAAATTACAAAAGAATTCTCATTCTAATAAATCAGTTCAAATCTTCTTTTTGATTTTTAACTTTTGTTGTTTCTTAAGGCACTTCTTATCTTTCCTGACGATGGCACAGAGTTTTGGATTATAAAGCTCTCTACAGTTATCGTGATTATACAATGGGCATTCCGGATACTTTTTTGACATAAATCTTTTTATTCCTTTTAGTTAACGCTCGTTTTATACCTTAACATAAACACCCTTTCCCGCACTTTTAATTTTGCCCTGCTTCTTCAGTTTATAAACAATGTTATACGTTTTCTTTTGATCGAAACTGGTCTTTTTCATCAACTCAGCGGTGCCGATGCCCTTTTTCCTTTTTTTAATAATCCCAAGGATTGTATCAGCTGCTGTTGATTTGACGGGTTTCTTTGCGGCAGGTTTTTTAACAGTGACTTTTTTTGCCGGTTTACCTCTGACAACTTTTGTTTTTGCTTTCTCAAGCTTCCCGACCGCGACAATCATTCTATCAACTTTCTTTGATAGTACTTTTAGATCCTTGTTAACAGACTGCAGGGTCTTTTTAAGATTTTTCATTTCTGGATTCCTCCTTTGAATTTTGAGAGTTACCTAACAAGTTAGATGAAAACCAGCGGAAACATTTTTACCCTTATTAAAAAGACGATTGAACGTTTTAAAAGCGTGTGATGTTTTTTCTTCGATTAATTCAATACCATTGTTTTTTAAAAATTTACGCAAAGCTTCGGTCGATTTCATCTGTCCCGGCAAACCTTTACCAAGTACCAAAATGTCAGGTTTTGATTTCAAAATATCTTGAATATCATCAACATCAACAAAATGTCCTCTTTTTCTCCACCATTCAGGAACAACTTTTCCCTGAATGATTTTAACGTCATTTCTGTAACTTACCCCGTTTATGACTATATTTCCAAAAGAGTATTGTTCAATCATGATATGTTTAATCGTATGGTTTTTGTTAACCGTCGACCCGCTCTCTCAGTTCCTTCCCACACTTAAAAAACGGTAGCTTTTTAGGTTTAACCTGGACCGGTTTCCCTGTTTTAGGATTTCTTCCGGAATACGCTTTATATTCCTTGACATAAAAAGAACATAATCCCCTGATTTCGACCCTATCACCTTTTATTAAGGCCTTTGACATCTCGTTAAAGAAAAGTTTCACTACCGCTTTTGCTTCGGATTTTGTAAGTCTCGCATCCTCTTTTAGCGTTTCTATAAGTTCTAGTTTGTTCATATAATCCTCCTGATTTAATCATCAATTAAATCAGCATAATAAAGAATCGATTGAAAATTGTCAATGAATTCTGTATGGTTAGATTAAAATTTAGTAATTCTCAATAAATTCTGGTGTATTAAATGATAAGTTGAAAAATACTTTGGAATTACTTTAGTTGGGATCAGTGCCCCAGAAAAGAAAAGGACAGGAAAACAGAGCGTAACTAAAGGAAAAGCCGATTTGCCAGTCCCTCTTCAACCGCTGGTTCGGTGACTTAGTATTTTATTGCAATTGCTTTGAAAAACGTATAGCAAAAAACCCCATCTGTCGCTGTTGTTCTGTACAACCCCTTAACTCCGTCATCGAAGGTTTTTTCGTCAATTAAGCCGGCTTCAATAGAGGATTCACGTACCCCTTCAATCATTGCCGTGAAAGTGTTCTTTGTGAAGCCTTCGACAAGCCGAGGTTTACTTGAATCAACATAAACCATTCGTGGAGATACGTGGATAGAGTTGAAACCTGCTGCGTTTAAGAGGGGATACACCTCTCTGCCTATATTGGCATTGCCACCGGCTCTTTTTTGCAGTTCGATTTGACATTGAATCGCTTTGTGCGCCGCTTCACTGTCAGGATAGAAATACGTCGATCCATGGTCTCCTTCGATAACAGTGATTGTACCACCCACTTTGAGAAGTTTTTTTAGACAATTTAGTGCCTCAACCGGCCGTGCCAAATGTTCAAGAACAAAACAAACAAAAATATGGTCAAAGGATTCCGGTTTAAATGGCAGATTAAAAATGTCGCCCTGGTCGCCCTGCTGGAAGCTTACATTTGTGAATCCTGCTCCCTCAATTTTATTCTTTGCTTCTGCAACCGAACTCTCAGATATATCAACTGAGGTGATATGCGCATGAGGACTATTACGGGCCAAAGTTATGGTTTGTGCACCTACACCGCATCCAGCCTCAAGGACTTCGCTTCCTGGCGGATAAAATGTATCAGAATGTAATAATTCGACAAGAGTTGAAGCTTGGTCCTGCAACCGTATATTTTCTCTTTGATCATAGCCATGCACGTATTTCATATTTATTGACCATCTTTCATTTTACCGAACGTAAAGATGACTCATGGAGATCAGCGCTGCGCGCTATTCGAAATTGAGTCCATCGATTTGTTGAAAACGACAGATCACCGATTATCTCCTCTCAACGCATTCCTTGAAGCTCTATCCACAAGTGTAAAAAGCCTATCTATATCATCTTTTTGATTCGATACCTGATGTCCACGCACTTTAACAAATTTACAATTCAACTGATCTGTTATTCTATAAAATTCCTGATACAGCTCATAATTGTTGAGGCGCCTATTTTTCTTTGAACGATAATCATTTTGCTCAAACCGATCACGTCTTCTCTGTAAACCCATGATGTTTTGAGAATCCGTATACACAATCACCTTACCCCCAAATGCTTGTATATCCCTTAGCGCCCATAATAAAGTCTGCAATTCCAGTTTCGTTGAAGACGTATGCTCAAATCGCCTCACCTTCACGCGCGCCCTCAACGAATCCAACGAAAGGCCACGTTCAGACACAGCGAGGTAAGCCCCATATCCAATATTTGACTGAGTATTCACACTTCCATCCGTAAATATCATCAGTTCATCCATAAAAATATTACTTTATTTTATAAAACGCTAAAATTGAATTACACCAAAGATCCAAGGTCTCCATGGTAAATAGGACGCAGATTTTCGCAGATATACACAGATAATATTGTTATTTTGCAATTGAAGAATCTTGATAATATGTGTTCATCTGTGTCCAAAAAAGGAAATTCCTATACTATTAAATTATGGCGATAATGAATTGATTTTATCTGGGTGTAGCGGTGGAATATATTTTAGTTCAATTTCTTCTGGCGTCCTCTTCTCTATCTTTGACAATTCTTTTTCTAATCTCATAATTTCTTTTTGTACAATTTCAATTCTATTCTTCACGGAATTTATTTTACGATTTACATCTTTTAAATTTTGGGCATTATCCCTCACTTCTCTATAGAGTTCACTTAATCTCATAAGTTCAATCAAATTTTGTTGTAATTTTCGACGTAACCCTAATGCAATTTTAGTTCTATCGTGACGCCAAATGAGAAAACTCCAAATCCCACCACATCCTATAATTCAAACAACAATAATATTAATTAATGAAGATGTGTCTATTTCCATAATTCCTCCTGCGCTGTTATCCTTGCTTTTGTAGTGAGGGTTATCCCTTACGTTTAAGTTTATTAGTAGACTTATTCATATTATTTATTAGATCTTCTTTATGTTTTTTCTTTCTAGAATATTTAGAATTGTCTTTATGCTCTCGAGTTATGGTGCGAACTCAACTAAAGTATGATCTTCATTAATCAATTCTTCATCAATGATCTTTGAAATTTGTTCCCAATCACCGCCTGCTAATCCAGCACCAATTTTTGGATAGCCAATCCGCTTCCCAGAATAATTTGATTTTAACTTTTTGAATACAGAACGAATAGCGTCATAATCTGATTTTATCCCCGGGCCTTTATAATCGTGCTGGGTATATGCGTTTATTACGGTTATTTTGTTTTCGTTTTTTTCGATCGTGGCATGACTATAAGTGCCTAGCTTGTCCTTACTTCCTTTCTCAGTTTTACAATCTGCTTCGTATGCTTCTGGAAATTCGCTCTTTATCGCCTTGGCTATTCCTGCACCCATAGTACAAAAACAGTTACATCCATGAACGATAACGTCGAATTTTCCCTCTAAAGCCAACTTTATCAAATCGCCTTTTATAATTTTCATTTTATTTCACCATACCTTGCATATCTCTTGCTTTATATAAGACAAACCTTCTGATGGCTTATTATAATGGCTTTTTTGGTTTGCCTTAACGGTTTTGAAATAAATGTCCGTATCTGCGATGACGCTTGTTAAAATTTACAACATAGCAGGTGAGAATTCTGCGCATAGTAGAGGCTAAAGGCAAATTCTTTGTCTTACAAAGGATATGGAAATGATTCGGCATCAAAACCCAGGCATAGATTTCCATCGCTCCATCCTGGGCCAGGGATGACAGACGACCTATAAAATCATTGCGATCTATATCGCTCAGAAATATTTTTCTTCGCTCAATACCCCGACCCATGACATGGTGCAACACTCCAGGGCCATCTAATCTTGTTAGCCTTGGCATAACCTGCAATTCTTATATTAATATTAAACGTCAAGCACTTTCTGCACGAATGTCCCCTATGCTCGTCCTTGGTTTAAAAAGCAAGAGTAAGCTTTACATAGTCATTCAAAGCAGCCAATGTTCAATTCAATGCTCGCTCAGCATTAAAGCGAGCATGTAATGCGGTTCAATGCTCACTTTAATGATCACTTAGCATTAACTTTTATCTGGCAAATCCTGGTATTGCCAGCGGGCATATCGGCCTTTTCCTGTAAGTTCAACAGAAAGATTTTCCTGCTTTAATTGCCGCATGAGGCGAAAAACTTGATTTCTATTAAAAAGTGTTATTTCCCGAATCGCAGCGTTAGACAGCCCCGGTTGGTCTGTTTCAAGTCGCTATTTTTTACACTGCGCGCAAAATTGGAAAAGCTTTTAAAAATTTGTCCATGTTTTTAAGGCCTCTTTCCCTGCTTCAGTCGTTACATAACGCTACTTGCTGCACTTGTGCGGTGACTTGGTCCCCACCTGGTCCCAACTTGTACGGTCTCTTTTGAAACTGCAAGGGGATAAGCAGAGAAATAACTCACAAAGTATGTTCGATCATCATCAGTCTCAAAACGAGGAGCCGGAGAGCCGTTGGCCTTCATGGCTCGCAATATTTTAGGTATCCCTGTCCCGCGCCCTTCGGTCAAGTTCAGTTCCTTGAGGAATTCGCCGATCCGGCGATTTCTGTACCGGCGGGAGATAAATGTGCCTAACCGCAGATCAGCAAGGTTGATGGACCGGTCAGACCCTTGGTAGCTGAGGTATGGCACATCAATATCACCCCCAATATGATCTCAGCCCATCGCCTTTAACTGCTCGATAAAGGGAATTTCTACATATGTTTTTTCGTCAGGTGTTTGTGCCATATGTTTCCTTATTTCTGTATGTTTGAGTAGATTGCGGAAAAATAGAGCTCGCTCGTTTAAAGGCGCAATATATATCTTGTTATTATAATAAGTTATATAAAACTATTGCGCCATAATTACGCCGGAACAATAATATTGAATCAATTAAACGGAGCAATACAAATCCATCATCACAGTTAGTTACGAACTTATATTGCACTAATATTGCACCGATTTATTGCCATAGGGTGCAATTTCATTCTTGGTGTCAGGGTACCATCGGGCATCTCGAGTTTGACCTATTAAATTAATACTTCCCTCGCGCTTCATTTCACTGAGCAAATTCTAAACCTGTCTTCGTGATAATGAAGGCAGTACATCTTTTATACGCAGTGCGTAGATAATCTTTTTGCTAAAACATTTACAATGTATGCCTGTGCCATACAATTGTATTATTATACCATACAATAAATATTCAATATGCGCCTTGGAATTTGTTTCATGTTAACGACTTGGAATCCTGACCCTCTGACACCTTTCGTACACACGATTTGACTCTTGAGTTTATGACACCAGTTTCATTAATTAACTCACACTGACAAAACTCCGGATAAAATGCTTCAGAACTTCTGTCCCTTTCTTGTCCCGATAGTTTCTTGTTTTGGAATTGTGAACGTTCTACACGGATGTCCCGTTGGTGTCATCCTGAAGCCTGTCTTCAAGGCAATAGGGGGTATATTAGTAGTATTTTCATGATTTGACACCAATGCAACTCCGGACCAGGCGTTGTGTCTGGTTAATCATGTATAGTGGAATAGACAGTATTTGATCAAAATATGACAACTCGTGCATTGAATATCGGACACCGAGCAGTGTTTTGTGATATTCTTTAAGAAAAAGCCTCATGCTCTTCAATGAACCCCTCGCGCCGGCCTTTACCTCTACCGGTATCGGCATGCCTTCGATTTCTATTAGAAAATCAACTTCAGCATTGCTCCCTCGGGCTTCCCTTGCCCAAAAATGTAATTTTTTGTCAGAGTAAGGATCCGCGCAGGCAAGCAGCTCTTGAGCGACATACTGCTCTGCAACACTGCCTGCATTGATTTGCATAATAGAGTTATCAAGAATAATAGAGTCCTGCACGCCAAGAGCATTTTGCATAAGACCGACATCGAGAAATGCTATTTTGAATTTACGTTCATTGGTAGTTGCCAAAAGAGGTACTCCAGCACCGGATGCATGGCATATTTTAGACAGACATCGCGCATCGCATAGCAACCCAAGCGCTTCCTTCAGGAATTTAGCTTCGATGCCTGGATTTACATGTGAATACTTGTAACGCCGACCAGCCATTTGTGGCGCACTGGAATACACTTCTTTCAAATATTTATGTTTTGCGGTTGATGCATACTTGGCAAAATCATCTGTATAACTCCGAATAAGCCCGGATTGCAGTCTCTGTAATTCTTCCATCAAAACCTTATTTTCAAAGGCATTAACAACTCTTGGCATTCCGCCGACTAACAAGTATTGCCTTAATAGCTGTTCAAGTCTGGTTGCAAAAATCTGTTCCATTCCAGTTTGCAGATCAACCGTATGAATATAGTTTAGTAATCTCTCTTCACCAACTGCTATCAGGAATTCTCCAAATGACATGGGATACATATATACGCTTTGCACACGGCCGACAGGCATACGAAAGTCCTCAGCGCGCAACGCAAACTCAATCAACGATCCAGCTCCGATAACATAAAGTTCCGGCAATTTCTCAAAGAAATATCGCAAAGAAGTAATCGCCTTCGGGCATTCCTGGATTTCATCCAGAAATAATAACGTACGTCCGGGTCTGATTGTCTTGCGTGTCAGAATGGATAATCGGTCAATGATTCCCTTGGGATCAAAGTCCGAAAAACAGCGGCTCAATCCCGGCTGTTCTTCAAAATTCACAGAAACAGTATTTTCAAATGCTGTCCTGCCAAATTCAGTTACCGAATAAGTCTTCCCAACTTGCCGCGCACCCCTTACTATAAGCGGCTGCCTGACGCGGCTGTCTTTCCATTGTTTTAGAATCTGGTCAATTACTCGTTTCATAACCTTAAAAATATCTCATAGATAAGAAAAGTCAAGTATATTATGAGAATAAATATCATAAAAGACAGGTGTGTTTTACGACCAATTATCGTAAGGCGTCTGTTTGGCATCAAATCTTACTATAACCATGGGGCCTCGGATATTTAACTGTCTGCCGTGTCGGGCACAGGCAAGTATGGTAAGATGCCAACTAATTTATAAATGGCTATCCCACAGCCCGTGCCTGCTCAATTCGCGCTCGTGTGCAAGACCGGCCAGCTCCCGCAGCTTTTTACGAATTAGTTTTGAATGGCAATGTGTCATGTTTTATAATTATTTCAATATATTATAGGAATTTATAATCCACAATTCCTGCTTGCCATGTGCTTTGCTCAAATCGGCCAGATACCAACTGGTAATGGTGGGAATTGTGGATAGCCTCGCGGAATGTTTTCGCAATGTCATCATGGCGGTTTCTTTCCGTTCATTTTTTGTAGTTATCAACCAGGGTTCTTTAACTTCGCAATTCCTTCGTAGTTCGGGTCAATTTCAAAAGTACCGCAAAAATTTGAATTAAGGGTATGAGATTATCATGACACCCATATTTTGCCATTTAAAAGGATTATAGACTAAACTTCCATTCCTTTTCATGTTTTTTTAAAATACGCTTCCTCTTGTTTACGCAAGAGATACAATTACAGCCGGTTGTAACAGGATGATCACCAAGCCGCTGGGCCAACTCCCATGAGGCGTCGATCATTTCAAAGATCATTTTTCTCTCTTGCTTTATAGACTCTTGATGCTTTTTCATAATCCAAGCTTTCCCGACTTATCAGAGGCTCCGAATACTTTATCAAAGTATCTTTGCGCCTTTTCCTTTTGGCCAAATTTCTCTGCAAAGAAATAAACTTTGTCTCTATCCAGAGTCTCGAAATTTTCAGGAATCAAACGGTTTTTGTATAAATTCATTACAGCAACAATATCGCCTTCGTCTTTTTGGCTCCGGTCAGGATTATTTGCAATGGCCATCAGTTTTAAAATGATATAGTCAGTCGGCTGTATAACAGGATAAGTTCCAATCAATTCATCACTTGCAGGGATACTCCTTTCCAATATATCTTTCCCTTCCGGTGTGTCCACAAACATGAAATCAATTTTTCCAAGAACTCCCATTTCAGAATCAAACTGGGCAAAAGACCTGGTCTTCTGATAGCAGGTGTAGCCCAGTTTTTCCATGATCAGTGATATTATCGACCAGAAGCGACCTTCTGTTACAAAGTCGATATCCGCAGTAAACCTTGGAAGTCCATACAAACTCAATGCCAGCGCGCCGATCAATGAGTACGGAATTTGCTCCTGCGCAAGATTATCCGTTATTATCTTGAGAACATCGGTTAGTTTTTTTGATGACATGGTCGTTTACTACTCCTTATAAAGAGTCTAACGTAGACTTGATCCCTTTGGCCACCTTATCCGCAGCCAATGGGGCCTTTAGCGACTTTAAGAGTTCTTTATTACCTTTTTTTTTCCTGAATCTTAAGTGCGCGATCGAGGAGTTTACGATTCTTTAAGTATTCAACAATCAGTTTAAAGAGGTTGATATGTTTTACACGTAATGTCGGTTTCTTCTTTTTTATATATTCGAGTATAAATTCAATATGATCCCGTATTTCCAATTCTTTTTCAGGTGGATAATCAAAAATGTAAAACCCGATTTCGTTGCCCAACCCCTTATTTTCAAGGAATTCTTCAGATGTAATGCGGTCGATAATCTTATTCAAACGGGTTTTAAATGAAGCCATGGCTCATCCTCTGCTAAGTAGTAACTTCCATGCATCGCAACACATAATTTTCTTGGTGTTTCTTAAGATATTGATGCACTTCGGGGACAATTGAGACAGGCAGCAATTTAAGAGATCTGGTTCCATCAATGTATTTTGCCTCAGCTAATATTCTGAAAACGACCTGTCTTAATTTAGACAGCGTTGTTTTAGACCAATTCAGAATAGCGGGTTCTATTTGAGTGCAGGCATCTAAAAGGGTTTCCCAGTCTTTGATTGATATTTTTGGTGTGAATGTTCGCCAGTGTTCACGAATAATTTTATCCATAAAATCACCGAGCAAACGGCTGTGTTTAATAGAAGCTGCAAGAATGGCCTGGATAGCGACATCCGAGGTGCCTTTATCAACCATTGCCCAAAGTTCGGGGGTCATCAGCTCAAGCCTATTTCTGATAAGTTTTGCCTGACGTTTTGCAGCGGTAGGGCTTCTTTTTTGGAGGATATTTTCTACGATGACGGTTTGATGCCAATCGGCTGAATCGGTTCCGTTTAGCAGGAGGCGAGCAATTTTGCGACTTTCAGGGATAAGGAGAGAGCCAGCTACGTTTTCACCGTTGTAAATATTAGCTTGATGTGTATTTTTATCGGGCGACATTAAACTTCCTTTTTGGCACTATCTTAATCCAAAATATTATTATACAACAAAAAAGAACTTATTGTACGTCACTGTCAGTTAAAGAAAGAGTGTTAAAAAAATATAAACCCTACCTCTCAAATTTGAGAAATAGGGCTCCTTATCATCCACACATATGCTCTTCCTTTGTTTAAGGTTAAAGCAACTATCTTGAAATCTCATATCTTTTCACATATTTAACCTAAGATGTCAAGAATATCAAATAATTTGCCACTTTTTGACAGATAAACCTTTACAATTGACATTCATACTAATAATTGAGATAAATCACCTATAATTCCAACCTATTATTACATTAGGAGAAACACACCATGGCACTTACGAAAGTTCAAATTGTAGAATCAATCCAGAATCAGACCGGTTTCCCCAGGAACAGATCTTCAGAAATCGTAGAAACCCTTCTCGAACTCATCAAAAGCACACTGGCATCAGGTGAGGATGTGTTGATCTCAGGATTCGGCAAGTTCTGTGTTAAACAGAAAGATGAACGAAAAGGACGGAATCCAGCTACCGGTGACGCCATGATGTTGGCACCCAGGAAGATTGTTATATTTAA
>Ga0315545_1000093_pt1 | contig 88090 bp, 70 predicted proteins | sample SalMarSW160210MG_FD_203096 | JGI IMG/M metagenome (GOLD analysis project Ga0315545, IMG submission 203096) | Salt marsh sediment microbial communities from the Plum Island Ecosystem LTER, Massachusetts, United States - Salt Marsh Sediment SW1602-10 ... | reverse complement strand
AGATGACACAGATGGTTTCAACTCTCCAGCCACTGCCTGGAATTCTCTTAAGCTTTTAATCATGAACTACAGATTTAAAAAATTCTCTTGTAGCCATAATGGCAAAAGCCCTTTAGAGTTAGCTGAAGTAAAAACCAATAAAATAAACTGGATCAGATTTTCTCAAAAAACAACATAAAAACGCTACGCTACTGAATTATTTACAATGTGCGACTTATCACGCTAAGATTTGGCTCGATGAATCGAACAACTACAGAAATCTAAGAGAAAAGAAAAATAACAAAGAGGCCGCTATGCGATATAAAGCTTTATATGGAACACATGATATACTTCCTGATGACTCGTTTAAGTGGCAATATTTAGAAGATCAGGTTAGAAAGGTGTTTGCTCCTTATAACTATAAGGAAATACGAGTTCCAACTTTTGAGGAGACAGAACTCTTTTCCCGAAGCATTGGCCAGGATACCGACATCGTCCAAAAGGAGATGTATACCTTTACCGATCAGGGGAAAAGAAGCATCACCTTAAGGCCGGAGGGAACCGCCGGGGTGGTAAGAGCCTATTTGCAACACAGCCTGGGAGAGAGATCTCCTTTGGTGAAGCTTTTCTATTTCGGCAGCATGTTCAGGCAGGAAAGACCCCAAAAAGGGCGCATGAGGGAATTTCATCAATTCGGGATCGAAGCCATCGGTTCGAATGACCCTTCACTTGATGCCGAACAGATCGAGATGGCGGTCAGGATCTGTGAGCAATTGAAGATCACCGACTTCAAATTGCATTTAAACAGCATCGGGTGTCCGGTCTGCCGACCAGTACATAGAGATAAGCTTCTGAATTTCATGAAAGATAAGGTGGGCAAACTATGTGACGACTGCAAAACCAGATACATGCGCAATCCTTTGCGGATGTTTGACTGCAAGAATGAGAAGTGTATAGAACAACTCAAAGATGCACCGGTGATGGTTGATTATCTCTGTGAAGATTGCCAGACTCATTACAATCAGGTTAAAAGATATTTAGAGAAGCTGAAAATAGACTACTTTGAGGACAAAAGATTGGTGCGCGGTCTGGATTATTACACCAGAACCGCTTTTGAGATAAAATCACCTCTTCTGGGAAGTCAGGATACTTTGTTGGGAGGCGGACGCTATGATCTTTTGGTGGAAGAGTTAGGTGGAAAAAGCACTCCCGCCATCGGTTTCGCCGCAGGGATGGAAAGATTCATGCTGGTGCTGGAGATGCAGAAGAAGTTTGACTTTGAAGAGAAAAAGCTTAATCTGTTCATCGCCTCATTAGGGGTGGAAGCAAAAGCTTTTGCCGTCAAACTGATCCGGGATTTGAGAAAGAAGAATATTACTTGTGATACAGACTACCTTCAAAGAAGCTTAAAAGCCCAGATGAAAGAGGCTGACCGCCAAAAGGCGGAGAAGGTTTTAATCATCGGCGAAGAGGAGATCAAAAAAGGAAAAGCTATCCTGAGAGATATGCAGACCGGTGAGCAGAAGCAGATTGAATTAGACCGAATAGATAATGTTCTGTAATTGTGTTGTTTGATACCAAAGAAGAAATCTGCTATGGGAGGAAGGGGTAGCCGCAGACTTTAGTCTGCGGGGTGGGGAAAAACCATTTGGTCAACGGATTAAACGGATGAAATCTGTTCAATCATTTGCTCCCACTAGATTTTATCATCGAGCGGGAATCGGCAGATGATAACATCCGCCGAGGAGCAAATAAAAAAATTGACAGAAGGAGGATAAGATTATGTTAACCGCTTATCTGAAAGCGGCAATGAAAAAAGCAAAATATGAGATTCTCCAGGATGACAACACATTTTATGGAGAGATTCCCGGCTTTGAAGGAGTTTATGCCAATGCCGATACTCTTGAAGCTTGCCGTGATGAATTGGAGGAGGTTTTGGAGGAATGGATTCTTTTCAGGGTATCACGTAATCTTCCCTTACCTCAAGTGGATGGAATCGAATTGAAGATCAAGGAAACCGCATAATGCCACGCTTTGGACCAATAAAAAGAAAAGAGCTGATTCAGTTGCTGAAAGCTGTCGGTTTCGAAGGTCCATACTCGGGTGGAAAGCATCAATTCATGATTAAAGGCGAAATCACCTTGCGAATTCCGAATCCTCATCATAGTGATATTGGCAAGGAGCTACTTGCCAGGATTCTTAAGCAGGCGAAAATTGATAGAGAAACTTGGGAGAAGTTGTAGGTCATGCATCCCGCAGGGTGCTTGACAAAAGCTTGGGCATTAGGAAGTGCCGATGCGAATTAGCTTCGGCAATTCTCCCGCCTTTGGCGTGATCTTGAGACCATTGCCGAAGTATCACTAAACGTAACACTGGAGTGTAAAGCTTTAGGGAGTGTTGAAAAAGTGTCTTACACTCTTTAGACGGCGAGAAAAGATCATTGTAGGGATCCCGCCGTTGGCGGGATGGCTGTCCTCCTTAGAGTAAGGACAGGGACAAGCCCTGTCCCTACGTAAAACCTTCTCCATAAAATGACTTTTTCAATAAGCCCTTTAGCTTTACTGATAACCCATCGTAAACTGAATCACATCCAAGGCAAACATAAATGTTTGCACTCCAAGTCGGGTGTATAAATGCAAGCGATTTACAAGAAAACACAAAGAGGTTGGATAATTAATTTAGTCTTCATTCCCATTCTCCTCTTTTTTGCAGCTATTCTTTATTATCAAGAGGTGCTGGGCAAGCCTTTGGGTGACAGGCCTGCGCCTTCCTGGTTCTATTTAGGGTTTATTCTGCTGTTTTTGGTTCTCTTGGCTTTGTTTTCCACTCTGACCGTTACTGGATTCACCAACTATATCGAAATGAAATTCGGGATTGGGCTTATCCGCAAAAAGTTTCACTATAAAGATATTAAGTCCTGTTCGGTTCAGAAAAACCCTTTCTTATACGGATGGGGTATCAGAAAAATACCGGGCGGCTGGCTTTATAATGTATCCGGCTCTATGTCCGTTCAACTGGATATGAAAGATGGAAAGATGTATAGAATCGGGACAGCCGAGCCTAAAAAATTGGACGAGTTCATAAAGACAAGATTGAGCTTGTTCGGGGGTGCATAAAATCCCGATTGAATCCGGATTAATGGGAGTGGAGCTTTGATAGGGATAGGGTATAGATGTCATTGCAAATAACCTCACCCCTTGCCCCTCTCCTTAGAGAGAATGTGTCATAATGTCATTCTGAGGCGTTAGCCGAAGAATCTCGATTTTGCAACTTATTGTAACTACGAGATTCTTCGCTTCGCTCAGAATGACAAAAGCAGGTTTTTGAGAATTGTGACACAGTCTGAGAAGGGAGAGGGGAATAAAGCTACAGTTTTGCTCTCCTCTTGAGTTTACCTCTATTCAGTCTAACTTTTGCTTGACTTATAGCCAAATCCGATTAAATTTGTCAAGAAATTTCGAAAGGAGACCAGATGAAAAAAGATTTTCTAACTATACCAGATTTCACCACAGAGGAGATAAAAAAGACGTTTCAACTGACTCTGGATATGAAGTCAAAAAAGATTGCGCCGCTTCCGTTGAAGGATAAAGCGGTGGCTTGTATATTCCTTAAGCCGTCACTTCGGACCAGAGTGAGCTTTGAGGTGGGGATCGGTCAACTGGGAGGAAAGTCCCTCTACATCACCGGTGACGAGATCGGACTGGGTAAGAGAGAATCTATATATGATGCCGCCAAAGTTCTGTCACGATTTGTGGATATGATAATGATAAGGGCATTCGATCACCGGGAGGTGGAAGAATTAGCCAAACATACAGAGGTTCCGGTGATCAACGGTCTAACCGATTTTTTGCATCCCTGTCAGGTGATGGGGGATTTGTTGACCATTCTGGAAAAGAAAGGAAAGGTAGAAGGCTTGACCATCGCTTATCTGGGTGATGGCAACAATGTAGCTAATTCGTGGCTTAACGCCTCCACCAGATTCTCCTTTAACCTCCGGATTGGCACTTCGCCTGAGACCAAACCGGATCAGGACATCTTTCAGAATGCCCAGAAGATCGGCTTAAGTCAAATAACTTTAACTTTTGATCCGAAAGAAGCAATAAAGGATGCGGACGTGGTCTACACCGACGTATGGGCGAGCATGGGGCAGAAGGATCTCTCGGAGCAAAGAAGGAAACTTCTTAAAGATTTTCAGGTCAATGATGATCTGCTAAAGTATACTAAGGGGGACTGTATCGTGATGCACTGTCTGCCGGCAAACAGGGGAGAGGAGATTACAGATGAGGTGATGGATGGTCCCAACTCAGTGGTGTTTGATCAGGCAGAAAACAGACTGCATATACAGAAGGCAATCATGATGAGACTGATGACTTGAAAGTGAGGTAAATCAAAATTCAGAATTGACTACGAATTTCACCGCTCTGATTTTGGTAATTTTGAATTTTGCGTTGAAATTTTGCATTTTGAATTTTTAACTTTGAATTCTCTTAGAAGGGTTTAACTATGGCTAAAATTGTAGAGTGTGTCCCTAACTTCAGTGAAGGAAGAAGGCCAGAGGTGATTGAGGCGATCCTGGCTGAGATCAAATCGGTACCGGGGGTTCTGCTGTTGGACAAGGAGATGGATAAAGACCACAACCGGGCAGTGGTCACTTTTGTGGGTGGACCAGAGGAAGTTAAGTCTGCCGCTTTCAAAGCCGTAGCCAAAGCCACCGAACTGATAGATATGGAGAAGCATCAGGGTGAACACCCTCGTATGGGGGCAACCGACGTGGTGCCCTTCATTCCCATCTCCGATGTGACCATGCAGGATTGCGTGGTGCTGGCTGAGCAATTGGGAAAAAAGGTGGGGGAGGAGCTTCAAATTCCGGTTTATCTCTATGAATCGGCAGCAAAAAGGCCGGATCGGGTTAACTTGGCGGCTGTAAGACGAGGCGAATATGAAGGGATCAAAGTGGAGATAGAGACTAATCCGGACAGAAAGCCGGATTTTGGTCCAGCCAGGATGCACCCCACGGCTGGTGCTGTCGCCATCGGAACCCGAATGCCCTTGATCGCCTTCAATGTCTATTTGGGAACTCCCTATGTAGGAATTGCCAAAGAGATCGCCAGATCGATCAGATTCTCAGGTGGTGGTCTCAGATACTGCAAAGCCTTGGGATTTGAGATCAAAGAAAGGGGATTGGCACAGATATCCATGAATCTGGTCAATTATCGGAAAACCACCATCTTTCGGGTATTTGAAATGATAAAGGCTGAGGCGGAAAGATACGGCGTTCCCATCATCTCCAGCGAGATAGTTGGTCTCACTCCTCAGGATGCCCTTCTGGATGTGGCAGAATATTATCTCCGGCTGGAGAATTTCAAGAAGGAACAGGTTCTGGAAAGTAAACTGATGACCTTTGCCGGAGGGGAAAAGGAGGGGCTGGAAGGGTTCATAGACCAGGTGGCTTCATCCTCTCCTGCTCCGGGTGGGGGAAGTGTTTCCGCCGCCTGCGGTGCCTTGGCTGGCGCTCTCTCCTCCATGGTATGCCGGTTGACCATAGGAAAGAAAAGATTTAAAGAAGTGACAGACGAGCTGAAAGGGGTTTTGGAAAAGGCAGAAGAGATCAAAAAACAGATGGAGGAGTTTATCGTCAAGGATGCTGAGAGTTTCGACAGGGTTATGGCTGCCATGAAGCTTCCCAAATACACAGACGAAGAGAAGGAGAAACGTAATCTGGCTATTCAGGAGGCGACCAAGGGAGCCATATCCGTCCCTTTTCAGGTGATGGAGAAGGGGTTGGGGGCACTGAGGCTAAGCCAGATAGTGGTTGAAAAAGGGAATCCTAATATGGTCTCAGATGCAGGTGTGTCGGCGCTTACCGCGAGAACAGCGGTAGAGGGAGCGTACCTGAATGTTCGTATTAATCTGAATTCTATTGAGGACCAAAATTTTGTAACCTCCACCAAAGAAAAGGCAGATGCCCTCAGAAAAGAGGCTATACTTTTTGCCCAAGAGATTGAAAAGAAGGTGGAGGAGAAATTAGCTGAAAGTCAGTGAAGCGGATGCAAAAAAGATGGATAGATCTCCATATTCACACTACTGCTTCTGATGGCTTATTCACCCCGGAAGAGGTGGTTGAGATTGCCAAAAGAGAAGGGCTTTCCGCCATCTCCATAACCGATCATGACACCATCGATGGCTATCAGGCAGCCAAAAAGAGGGCAGAGGAATTAGAAATTGAGCTCATACCGGGGGTGGAACTTTCCACCTCCCACAAGGGCGAAGATTTTCATATTTTAGGATATTTGATTGACTGCGAAAATCCTGAATTTTTAAAGAAGATAAACAGTTTCCAGGAGGAGAGGCGGGTGCGAGGGGAGGAGATGGTGGAAAAACTAAATGAGCTGGGGATAGACTTGAGCATGGAGACGGTAAAAAACATTGCGGGGAAAGGCGCGATGGGAAGACCTCACTTAGCGGATGCTTTACTCAAAGAGGAGTTTGTGCATACCTATGAAGAAGCTTTTGCCAGATATATAGGTTATCATGCTCCAGCTTACGTTCCCAAGAAATTCTTGACTCCCCAGGAAGGGATTGAGTTGATCCATCTGATTCGAGGGGTGGCAATTCTGGCTCATCCTGGAACCTGCAGGTCACAACACGCCATCTATGATTTCCTCCAGTTGGGTCTGGACGGAATCGAAGCCTATCATTCCAAACACAACCGGGAGGCAACGCAAAATTATATCAACTTAGCCAACAAACTGGGACTGATCTACACCGGTGGCTCGGATTGTCATGGCAGAAGAGGGGGGAAAATTCTGATCGGCACAGGCAAAGTGCCGTATCGTTGTCTGGAGACATTGCGAAAGGTGAAAGAGGAAAACTATTAAAATCAATGATGGATGACGGATGACGAATAACGAAAAAAAATAAAAAATAACAGACCGCTGATTTAATCTGTTTTATCTGTTGAGAAATTATCTTGAACTAACAAGACTCGTCTCACTTATCAGCCATCATTTGAAAAGCAAAACTTTGTAATAAATAAGTCTACATCTGACTAAAAGGAGAGATGTGATGAAGAGAATGTTTTTTTTAGCCTTTTTAATTTTTATTTTTCAAAATGCTCAGGCAGAAGAGCAGAAATTGAGTGAAGCTTATGAACAACAGCTTGTGGAAAGGGTGAAAAGCGTTTTTTCATCAGAAGCTCCCAAGGAGGAGGTCGAACGTCCTGTTTGCGCCACTCCCATATTCCTGGAGGTAAAAGCTAACTGGGATAGGCTTTCTGCCAGAACCAGAAAAATATTGAAATCGTATGTTGAAAGACCATCTTACAACTTTACGGAATATGTCTACGACACCCCTGAGGGTCATTTCAAGATTCACTACGTTAGGGAGGGAGATAATGCGGTGTTTAATCCTGATGGTGATTTGAATGTTAATGGTCACCCGGACTGGGTCGATACCGTAGGCATGGTTTTGGAACATGTTTGGGATACTGAGCTTAATGTTTTAGGTTATAATCAGCCCCCGAGCGATGGTGATTATCCCGATACAGAAGATAATGGAGGGGATGGGAAATATGACATATACCTACTGAATATCGCTTATTTAGGTTACACCCAAGGCGAATTCATTGTCGCTTCTCCGTATCCGGGTTCTGCCACCAGCTTTATTGCGTTGGATAACGACTATCTTGAGCACACTCAACATTCCCAACTTGAGTGGGTTCAGGTAACATCTGCCCATGAGTTCTTTCACGCAATTCAAATGGGCTATGATGGCACTGAGTATGAACGGGAAGATAAGCTTGCCAAACCTTACTGGATGGAAATGTCAGCTGTCTGGATGGAGGATATGGTCTATGACGGTGTAAATGATTACCTGGGTTATCTTTCTTATTTTTTCAATCATCCTGATTGGTCTCTTAAAACTTTCAGCTATGAAATGATAATGCCCGACAGTGCTTTGCATCCCTACGGCAGCTGTGTGTGGCCAATATATCTCACAGAAAGATCTTATCCATCAATACCAGCAGGATTTGATGCCACCATAATAAGAGATATCTGGGAAGAGTGTGCGAAGGTTCCCGGATCCAATGCCATAGACTACCCGGGTGGTGAGTCTGCCACAGATAAAGCCTTGCAAGCAAGAGGAATCACCTTTGAGGAGGCTTTTCGGGAGTTCACGGTGTGGAATTATTTTACTGGAACAAGAACTCGAACTCAGCTTTTTTACTCCGAAGGTGATATGTTTCCGGAGGTGAAAGTGGAGGATTTACATTACCATACCACTTATCCAGTATACTCGCCCTCGGGTCCAAATCATCCTTATGGCTTGGGCTCCAATTACATAGTTTTTAAACCAGAAGAGAAACAAGGGGGGATAAAACTTACCTTTTCGCCCGCCGACGAAGACTATGATTTTGAAATTTCAGCATTAGGGTACAATAAGGATGTTAACGAGCCGGTTAGCCATGAATTCCAGATTAACCACCAGACAGGTGCTTCTGAGACGGATGTCTACGACTGGACCTCGTATAATGAGATAATAATGATTCCCGCAGCCGCCAGCCGAGATGGAGATTCATTTTTTCCATACATTTATTCCGCAGTATTTGATAGTTCTTACCATGGGGAATATCCTTTTCCTCAGAAGGATTGGATCGGGCAAAATTTTCCTAATCCTTTCGTCATTGAAAGTAGCTCCGATTCTACATATTTCCCTTTCATTTTATCTTCGGTCAGTGAAGTGAAAATTGACGTGTTTACTGTTTCAGGAGAACTGATTTGGGACTATCCCCCTCCTAAGGAGGAGGGCGAAGAATGGACGATCGGGGATTACACGAAGCGTGGCAGATGCCCTGCCTGGGACGGGAGAAATCAAAAGGGGGAATATGTCGCCTCCGGTATATATATATATCAGGTAAGGACCAAGAATTCTACCGTCATTAAGAAGATAGCGGTGATCAGATGAGTTTTTCTGTTAGGAAGCTTGCCTTGATGGGAGTTTTGATCGCCTTAGCCATCGTGTTGAAGCTTCCTTTGCTTTCTGTTCCTAACGTAGAATTCTTCACCTTCATAATTTTCTCCTCCGGATATCTTTTGGGAATGATAGGGGGAGCGGTGGTGGGGATCATTTCCATATCAATTTACACCTCCGTTATCACTCCCTACGGCTTACCTCCATTGCCCATAGCATTTGCTCAGATTCTGTCTATGGCTCTGATCGGATTTGCCGGAGGGCTGGCTTTTAAATTTAATGTAGTTTCTATTGACGAAAATTCGCCATCTCGGTTATTTGTTCACTATTTCATCATGGGAGTTTTCGGGTTGGTTCTGACCATAATTTATGATCTCTTTACCAATTTGGCTGTTGCGTTTGTGATGGGTCAATTTCTTCCAGTGATGGTTGCCGCCATTCCCTTCGCGCTTATTCACATTCTTTCCAATGTCATCATCTTTGTGGTCTTCGGTCCCCATCTTTTGATGATATCAAAAATTCCGTTTAAGTGAAATCAGGACAGACTCGAAGGTCCGCCCTTACATTAGGATTCAACCTAACGTCACAACTTCAGTTTACCCTGAACGCAAGTGAAGGATGTTCGACGCCTCTCATGTTGTGTGCTAAAGACGATTTCACATATTTTGGGCGGGATGAATTCCCGCCTCTATGCGGGACTTTCGGACAATTTCTCTATGCAAGTCTTTGTGACAAATTTCACTTGACAAGACCTCCCTTTGTGTGTATATACTGATAGCTTTTGAAGGTTTATATCAGAAGGTTGAGCAAAATTGGGTCACCTTTGGCTTGTGAACATTTCCAGTCATTATCTATGAAAAAAGTGAGGAGGATATGGTCGGAATAGTTGGCTACGGAGCTTATGTCCCCAGAAACAGAATAAAAGTAGAAGAGATCGCCAAAGTGTGGGGTGCAGATGCCCCCAGTTACAAGAAGGGACTTTTGCTTTATGAGAAGTCAGTCCCCAGCCCGGATCAGGATACAATCACCATGTCGGTGGAGGCGACCAAGTATGCGCTGAAACGGGCAAATATCGACCCTAAAGAGATTGGAGCAGTTTACGTGGGCTCTGAATCTCATCCCTATGCAGTAAAGCCTTCCGGCACTGTCTTGGGTGAAGCAATTGGAGCCACCCCAGAGATACATTGCGCTGATTATGAGTTTGCCTGCAAGGCGGGAAGCGAAGCCATGTTTGTCTGCATAGGGCTGGTTGAAGCCGGGGCGATCAAATATGGATTGGCGGTGGGGGCAGATACCTCTCAGGGTGCTCCGGGTGATGCGCTGGAGTATTCGGCTGCCGCCGGAGCGGCTTCATTCATATTTGGCAAGGAGAATCTGATAGCAAAGGCGCTTCACACTTACTCTTACATGACCGACACCCCTGATTTCTGGAGGCGGGAATATCAATTCTATCCCCGGCATGCCGGCCGTTTCACCGGAGAGCCCGCCTACTTCAAACACGTCACCGGAGCGGCTGAAGGAATCATGAGCAAAGCGGGCATGAAACCAGAGGATTTCAACTATGTCGTCTTCCATCAACCCAATGGGAAATTCCCTCAGAGAGTAGGGAAAATGCTCGGATTCAAAAAGGAACAGATAGAGCCGGGATGGCTTTGTCCTACCCTGGGCAATACCTACTCTGGATCATCTCCCATGGGGCTTACAGCCACCCTGGATATTTCCAAGCCAGGGGACAAAATCCTGATGGTATCATACGGTTCTGGAGCGGGAAGCGATGGCTTCATTTTCGAGGTAACTGAACGGATCGAAAAAGTACGGGATAAAGCTCCCCATACCAGATTCCAGTTAGACAATAATAAGAAGTATATAGATTATGGCACGTATGCTAAATTCAGAGGCAAGATACGAATGGGAACGTAAACTGATCGAAGCTGGTTTGTTGGTTGCGATGCTCGTTTCGATGCTGGGTGTTCGAAACTTAAAGGAGTATACAGTGGAGTGCACCAGCTTGCTGGTGCGGTCTCTGTTAGAATTTAAGTAGGGTAGAAGAACATTTGGATTTCAAAAAACTATGGATCCTGCGGATTTGACAGTGGCGATGCTGGACAGGTTGCGTAGCCAAGGGTCTATCCCTTGGCAGGCAAGCCGTGAAGGCTTGCCTACGCTTTTAATTTGAAGAAAGCAAAATCAAGTAAGGAGAAAAACATGAGAGATGTTGCCATCATAGGTGTGGGAATGAACAAGTGGGGGGAGCTGTGGCAGAAATCGTTAAGGGACATATTTGTGGAGAGCGCCCTTTTAGCCATTGAGGACGCCGGAGTGGATCATATCGATTCCATGTATGTGGGTTGTATGACCTCCGGCATTTTTGTGGGACAGGAGCATCTTTCCTCCCTTTTGGCTGATTACTTAGGAGCCGGTCCCATTCCCTCAGCCCGGATAGAGTCTGCCTGCGCCTCAGGTGGTCTGGCGGTGAGGATGGGATTCATAGAAGTGGCTTCCGGTATCTCTGATATAGTTTTGGTGGGGGGAGTGGAAAAGATGACCGACGTGGGCGGAGATGGCGCCACCTATGCCCTCTCCACCGCGGCTGATCAGGAATATGAGGTGTATCATGGGATCACTTTTCCCGGTCTCTATGCCCTGATGGCAAGAAGTCACATGTATAAGTATGGCACCACCAGAGAACAGTTAGCCCATGTGGCGGTGAAAAATCACGAAAATGGATCCAAAAATCCTTTAGCCCAGTTCCCTCAGAAGGTCACGGTGGATCAGGTGATTAACTCCATCATGATAGCTGATCCTTTGACCATACTGGACTGTTCTCCCATCACCGATGGCGCCGCATGTGCTATCCTGTGTCCAGCGGAGATGGCGAAAAAGATCTCCAAAAAGCCTGCGGTAAAGATAATCGGCACAGGCAATGCCACCGATACCATCGCCATACACAGCCGCAAGGATTTAACCACTCTTTCCGCCACCGTAAAGGCGGCAGAGGTGGCATACAAGATGGCGAACGTAAAGCCAGAGGATATCGATCTGGCTGAGGTGCATGATTGCTTCACCATAGCTGAGATAATTGTAATTGAGGATATAGGTTTTGTTAAGAAGGGCGAAGGTGGAAAAGCCACCGAAAGCGGAATGACCGCTATAGGAGGGGAAAAGCCTATCAACACCAGCGGTGGTCTGAAATCCAAAGGACATCCGGTAGGGGCAACCGGTGTGGGGCAGGTGGTGGAGATAGTTCATCAGCTCAGAGGAGAAACTGGTGACAGACAGGTCAAAAACGCCAAAATTGGGCTTACTCAAAACATGGGTGGAAGTGGTGGAAGTGCGGTGGTTCATATAATGCAAGCCATGTAAATTCAGTAAGTCGAAGTTCGTTTAACGGTGTCGATGCTCGTATCGAAGTCCGTTTGTCGAAGTTCGAATCTCGAATTTGATTTTTATTTGTTTGAGGTTTTTCGAGCTTCCATAACCGAGTTTCGAGCATCGAAACGAGCTTCGCAACCGATAAACGATAAACGACATTCGGAGGTAATCCAAAATGTTCCCAGCCAGATACTGGAGAGAGATACCCCAAAGATACAGATTAGAAGCAAAGAAATGCAAAGGTTGCGGGAAGATATATTTCCCGCCTCGCCTTATTTGTGCCGAATGCAAATCCAGGGATTTTGAGGATGTAAAACTCAAGGATCAAGGGAAACTGGTCAGCTATACTGTGATCCGGGTGGCACCCAGCCAGTTTGTGAATCAGACCCCTTATCCTATGGGAATTGTAGAGCTGGATGATGGAACCAAACTTTTAGCCCAGATTGCTGATTGCGAACCGGACCAGCTTAAAATCGGGATGAAGCTGAGGCTGGAGTTTCGGAAGATTCAGCAGGACGGTGAAGCTGGTATCCTGTGTTATGGATACAAATATGTTCCGGCATAGCCGAGTGCAACTGGAGTGTAAAACTTTAGCTTTACCAACTTTTTTAGTTGGCAGTTATCAGCTAACAGCTAACAGCAGACAGAAAACTGCCAACTGCTAACCGCCAACTGCTAACTGTCAAAAAATGTTTCGAATAGAGAGCAAAGTAGACACAAAGAGTTCTGAGTTTCAGCAGAATAAAGCTGAAATGCAGAGGTTGGTCGCAGAGTATCAGGAGATATTAAAGCAGATAAAACTGGGGGGGGCGGAAAAGGATCGCAAGAGACATAAAGAACGGGGAAAGCTGACGGTAAGGGAAAGACTGGACCTTTTGTTTGATAAGAACACTCCCTTTCTGGAACTATCTCCTCTGGCCGCTTATGATATGTATGACAACGGAGCTCCTGCGGCTGGCATGGTCACCGGAGTAGGAGTAGTGCATGGAAGAGAAGTTTTGGTGGTGGCAAACGATGCAACGGTCAAAGGTGGCACCTATTTTCCCATTACCATAAAGAAACATGTGCGGGCTCAAGAGGTGGCCATGGAGAATCGCCTCCCTTGCATCTATCTGGTCGATTCCGGTGGCATCTTTCTCCCCTATCAGTCGGGGACTTTCCCGGATAAGGATCATTTCGGAAAGATATTCTATAACCAAGCTCGCCTCTCTGCCATGGGCATTGCTCAGATCGCCATTGTGATGGGTTCCTGCACAGCAGGAGGAGCGTATGTCCCCGCTATGAGCGATGAGGCGGTGATTGTTAGAAGACAAGGAACCATCTTCATCGGCGGACCTCCTCTGGTAAAGGCGGCAACCGGCGAGGAGGTGACGGATGAGGAGTTGGGAGGTGCAGACGTTCATTGTAGAATCTCCGGCGTGGCTGATCATTATGCCTTAAATGATAAGCATGCACTTCAAATCGCCAGAAACATAATTGAATCTCTGGACCCACCTAAAAAATTTGAGCTGGATGTGGCTGAGCCTGAAGCTCCTTATTATGATCCGGAGGAGATCTATGGCGTAGTCCCCCGGGATTTAAGAAAGCCTTACGACATCCGGGAGGTCATCGCTAGAATAGTTGACGGAAGCAGATTTCAGGAGTTCAAGGAGCTGTATGGGCCCACCATTGTGACCGGATTTGCCCGAATCATGGGCTATCCGGTGGGGATTTTAGGTAACAATGGGGTCCTTTTTTCCGAAAGTTCTCTCAAGGCGTCTCATTTCATCAATCTCTGCACCATGCGAAAGATTCCTCTTATCTTCCTCCAGAACATAACCGGCTTTATCGTAGGAAAGCAATATGAACATGGTGGGATTGCCAGGGATGGGGCAAAGATGGTGCATGCGGTGGCAAATGCAGACGTTCCCAAGCTTACCGTGATCGTTGGCGGCTCCTATGGAGCGGGGAACTACGGCATGTGCGGGCGGGCTTATGACCCGCGCCTCATCTGGATGTGGCCCAACGCCAAGATCTGTGTGATGGGAGGGGAGCAAGCAGCAAACGTTCTGTTAACGGTAAAGATGAGAGCACTTAAGAAACAAGGCAATACCATGACCAAAGAGGAGCAAGAGAAGTTCATGGAGCCTACACTCAAAAAGTACGAGGAGGAATCCAGCCCCTACTACAGCGGCGCCCACCTTTGGGACGATGGGATTCTAGACCCTCTGGAGACACGTACCGCTTTAGCTTTAGGTATCTCCATGGCACTGAACGCTCCCATCCCCGATCAAAGATTTGGAGTCTTCAGGATGTAAGCAACTCACCCTCAACGTGTTACCGAATAGAGATGAAGTGCTTGTTGAGGGGTCAAAAAAAGAGTCCCTCCATGGTTTTAAAGCAGAGTTTTGAAAATTGACAGCAGAAAAGAATTGTGAGACTATCTCCTATTCCTTCAAAGATAAGATTGCTACAGTTACGCTCAATCGTCCTGAAGTTCACAATGCCTTCAACGAGGTGATGATCGCCGAGCTTACTGAGATCTTTAGAAAGACTTCAGAGGACGAGTTGGTGCGGGTCGTGGTTCTGACCGGAAACGGAAAGTCTTTTTCGGCTGGGGCAGACTTGAACTGGATGAAGAAAATGATAAACTATAGCTATGAGCAGAATCTCGACGATTCGATCAAATTAGCCGAGCTATTCTATCTGTTGTATTCTCTGCCCAAGCCGATTATTGCGCGAGTGAATGGAACGGCGATCGGTGGTGGCACGGGGCTGGTGGCGGTGTGCGATATCGCCATTGCATCGGAGAATGCAAAGTTCAGCTTAAGTGAGGTGAAATTGGGCTTGGTGCCTGCATGTATCTCCCCCTATGTCATTCGGAAGGTGGGTGAAGGAAGATGCAGAGAATTTTTCCTTACCGGAGAAAGACTTACAGCTAAGAGAGCTTTGGAATCGGGTCTGGTAAACCAGGTCGTGCCTCTGGAGGAATTGGATCAGGCAGTACAGGAGAAAACCGATCAACTCATATCCAGTGGTCCCAAAGCCTTGGCCATGTGCAAGGAGCTTCTGAAAAATGTGCCGGGCATGAGTTTTGAGAAGGCGAAGACTTACACCGCGGATATGATAGCCTCCATGCGAATAGGGGATGAGGGACAGGAGGGGATGAACGCCTTTTTGGAGAAAAGAAAACCAAAGTGGACAGGATAGCGTAGGGACAGGGCTTGTCCCTGTCCGAAAAACTGGATGAAAGAGGAGTAGACTGGGTTTCCCAGGTAAACCGGGAGGGCTGAAATGAAGAAGCTTTTTGTGATATCGGTTATCTTTTTGATAATTGGATTCGGATCCCTGGGTGTTTCTTTCTATCTATAAAAAATGGTAAGATACGAAAAGTCCACTAAGGAGGCAGGGATCTCTGAGGATGTTGTGGAAGAAGCTAGTGCCCAGGACATTTATAAGAAGCAGGAAACCATTGACCTCTCTACCCCAGATAAGGCTATTTACAGTTATTGGGAATATTTGGATTACGTGAGGGGTGTACGGAGAGAGCCGGAAATCAAGAGATATATAGGCTTCACCAGAACATATGACCAATACCTGACAGAAATACGGCCCGTGGAACAACCGTTTTTAGAGACTTTCTTTGCAAGAGAAGCATTACTGGCAGGATTGAAACGTATCCAAGAACCGGAGCCATATTTTGCTGATCTGATGATTGACCCAAGGAAGGCAGTCCAGGTTAAATATAGGAGGGTAATACAGAAGGTCAAGTTTGAGTCGGATACCAGGGCGAAAGTAGAATGCACGGTGTATAATGTGACTCCACTGGACAATCTAAGGCAACCTCTGAGAGAGGAACAAAAAAACGACCGTAAGCGGGGGACTGATTTTGTTTACACCATGGAGAAGTTCGAGGATGGATGGAAGATCATTGATAGGAAATGGACACAGCCAAAGGGTTTCTTCAAACGTTACTGGCCCGGTAGGGATTATTGGCATGTAGACCCCGAGGATAACTAATCAAAGTAGTGTAGGGACAGGGCTTGTCCCTGTCCCTACTGCGGACAGCCACAAGGGCTGTCCCTACGACTCAATTCCCATGTTGATGAAAAATAAATTACATCAACGAATAAACCCCAGATTAAAAGACTTTGATTATTCTCAGCCGTTTGCTTACTTCATAACAATTTGCACAAAAGAAAAACAGGAAATATTTTGTAATGATGCATTTAATAGTGAGATCCTTAATTGTCTCAGACGGGAAAAAGAAAGGACGGGAGTGAAAGTCTTCGCGTACTGCCTAATGCCTAATCATCTTCATATGTTGATTTCCCCTGCAGATAGTGGCGTCAATATATCCAGATTCATCGGAAGTTTTAAAAGCAAAGCCACAAGAATAGGATGGAAGTATGGAGTCGGGGAAAAAATGTGGCAAGGAAGATTTCACGATCACGTCCTAAGGCCAAACGAGCCCGTGAAGGATATTTGTGAGTACATCTTAAACAATCCAGTAAGAAAAAATTTGGTAAAAAGCTGGGAAGACTACAAGTTTTGTGGCTTCCTGGATTCGGTTCCAGCGTAGGGACAGGGCTTGTCCCTGTCCTAACTGAGGACAGCCACAAGGGCTGTCCCTACGATTTTTTCAACCTCTGGATGAGATAGAACAAGATGCCAGACAAGAAACGAGAAGAATTCTTTATCAAACTGTTCTTAGAAGACTATAATTCGCATACAGGCAAACACTACACAGTGGTTGCCAGACCGGACGATGAGAGGGAAGTAACGGGAACATATGATTTCCTATGCAAGGATAACAATTCAACAGGTGATTATCTTGCCGTCGAAGAAAAGAGCCTAAATAAGTGCACAGAAAACGTGAGGGATAATAAAGAAATTCAGCAAATAGTATGTGAAGTAAAGAGAATCCTTGATGAGAAGGGCATCCTGTGTAATGATAAGGGATACAGGTTCTTTTTGGAATTAAAGAATGCTCCACCCACCAATGAAAGGCGGAGGTATGCACAGAAGATTGCGGAATGTGTTGAGCAGACTGTAGAGAGCAAGATTGCGAAGGATATTCAGGGTGAGGTTACTTTTAATGTAGAGGGATATGATTGCATAAAAAGATTTCGCCTTATGAGAGTGAATGAAAGCAGGAAGGTGGAGTTTTATTTCGCACCAGAGAGCAATGAAAGCCGTGATCTTCTGGATGATACCTTCAATGCGGTAGCAAGAATACTCGAAAATAGTAATTCCAAACTCAAGATACCGAAAGAGGAGGGGAAGAGGGTTATACTCTTGATCACCAACGATTGGAATAACTTTGTAGCAGTTGATGAGCGGAACATCAGAGAGGCAATGGAATCTATTGAAGAGCAATGGCACAAGGACATTGATGAAATCTTTTTCATCAATAAAAGAAGCCTTGAGCCTGGATATGCGATAAGTAAGATCAAATGATCGAGGTCCGAAAAATGTAGGGACAGGGCTTGTCCCTGTCCTAATTGCGGACAGCCACAAGGGCTGTCCCTACGGTTTTGAAATATGATAAAGAAGATACTCATAGCCAATCGGGGGGAAATCGCTGTTAGAATCATAAATGCCTGTAGGGAGATGTCCATCCCTTTGGTGGCTGTCTTCTCTACTGTGGATAGGAACTCTCTGCACGTCCAGATGGCGGATGAAGCTTTTGTAATTGGTGATCCCCCTCCTCTGGAAAGTTATCTGAACATTGATAGAATCATTCAGGTGGCAAAGGAGTCCGGGGCTGACGCAATCCATCCCGGCTATGGATTTTTAGCGGAGAATGCTGATTTTTGTGAAAGATGTGAAAAGGAGGGACTCATCTTTATTGGTCCGAATTCCAAGGCTTTGAGATTGGTGGGTGACAAGGTGGCGTCGCGCCAGACTATGACCCAAGCTAAGATTCCTATTATTCCTGGCATGATGAGTAGTGGGAAAGATATGAAAAGATTTAAAGAAGAGGCAGAGCGAATCGGCTATCCGGTGATGATCAAAGCTTCCGCAGGAGGTGGGGGGAAGGGAATGCGAATCATAAACTCTCCTGAAGAGTTGGAGAAAGGAATTGAAGCTGGAATGCGTGAGGCTAAATCTGCCTTCGGGGATGAATCTGTATACCTGGAAAAATACATAGAAGAGCCGAGACATGTGGAGTTTCAAATGCTGGCAGACAATTTCGGAAACGTGGTTCATCTGTGCGAAAGAGAATGCTCCATTCAACGAAGACACCAGAAGATCGTGGAGGAGACACCATCCTGCGCTGTGGATGATGAGCTTAGAACCAAGATGGGAGAGATAGCTAAACAGGTGATAAAAGTTTCCGGCTATAACAACGCAGGGACGGTCGAATTCCTCTTAGATAAAAACAAAAACTTTTATTTCTTGGAAGTAAACGCCCGACTTCAGGTTGAGCATCCCATCACCGAACTGGTGACCGGAGTGGACCTGGTGAAACAGCAAATAAGGATAGCATCTGAAGAAAAACTTGCGCTCACCCAGGAGGATATCAAGCAAAGGGGTCATGCCATAGAATGCAGAATCTATGCGGAAGACCCGGAGAACAATTTTTTCCCGTCTTCCGGAAAAATTCTTTTCATGAAAGAGCCCTCAGGGCCGGGGGTCAGGCATGATTGTGGCATCTTTTCAGGATTTGAGGTCTCAGTATACTACGATCCAATTCTCTCCAAGGTGATCACCTGGGGAGAGACCAGAGAGGATGCGCGAAAGCGCATGATTTTGGCTTTGTCCAACTATGCCGTTTTGGGAATCAAGACCAGCATTGAATTTTTAGCGTCGGTCATGGATCATCCCGAATTCGTCGCCGGTAACACCCAGACTAATTTTATTGACAAAAACATGTCGGACTGGAAAGACAATAAGAAAGAGAAAAAATTCACAAATGAGGCTGTGATAGCCGCCGCCATATTTTCCCAGACTAAAACTGCTTCAAAAAAGAGGGTGCAGGGCAAAGAAGAGATGCCCAGTCCCTGGTTAACTGTAGGGAAGTGGAGCATCGGAGGAGATTAGAGCAGAGAGCAGAGAGCGAAGACAGCAAGAAAATCCTTGGAGAAACTTGAAGGACTATAGGAAATTAGAGATTTGGCACAGGGCAATGGACTATGTAGTCGAAATATACGAATTCTCAACCCGCTTACCTCCGATGGAAAAATATGGTTTAACCTCCCAAACCCGACGAGCGGTTTGCTCCATACCGTTGAATATTGCAGAAGGGGCTGGTTGTGATTCTCAGAAAGAATTCAGATTATTCTTGGAATATGCGCACAGATCCACTCATGAGGTGTCGACTATTTTGGACTTAGTGGAACGGCTTAAACTTTGTGAAATCAAATGTATTCCAGGTTTATTACATGAGGGTAAAGAACTCCGTGCGATGATCCATGCTTTTATGAAGAAGCTGTAAACTTTTAGCTCTGTGCTCTTCACTCTATGCTCTAAGCTCTAAATTCATTTAGCCATGGAACTGGAATTTAACATAGACGAGAAAATTTACCAGCTCAACCTTGAGTTCAAGGATGGACAATACCGGGTCAATCTGGGTGATAAAGAATACGTAGTCGATTCCTCGCTTATCTCCGATAATTGTTTGTCTCTTTTGGTAAACGGCAAAGCATTCACGGTCTATTTCGCCGAAGCCGAAGGCAGAAGATATTTCTCCATTGGTGGGGAACAGTTCTGCATTCAAGAGGCGAAATCAGAAAGCATCAAAGCATCCGAGGAGGATTCGGTTGCCTTGGATGAAGCCCCCACCGTCGCTTCTCCCATGCCGGGGAAAGTGGTTAAGATATTTGTGAAGGAAGGGGATATGGTGGAAAAGGGTCAGGGTTTGGTGATTGTGGAGGCGATGAAGATGGAGAACGAAATCAAAGCGCCGGTCAAAGGAAAGGTGGAAAAGGTAAACTTCAAACCGGGCGACCTGGTGGATGCCGCCCAGTCCATTTTGGAAATAAAACCAGAAGAAGAAAAGTGAAGTCTATCTGAACATAGCCACAATAGCCTCTCTTTAAAATCTACCATATTCTTAATACCTTCCGAGAGTCATCCTAAAAATAAATGAATCATCCAGAAAACCGTTTTGAAGTGTAGCGGAAGGCTTCGGCCTTCCATCTATTGCTATGGAAACCTTCCTTCGATCCTTCGACAAGCTCAGGGTGCTGGGCACAAGCTCAGGACAAGAAAGGTTTCCGCTACACTCCTATTTTAAAAGAAAGGTTCGACAATTGACTGGTAACCGTCTACCGTTTAGGTAAAGATTTCTTTTGAAAGAGGGCAGAGAGGGTGGCAAAATTTTTGTTGAAGAAAATTACCATGATTCCCAGATACAGGAAGATAAAATCTTTGATAAGCAGATTGGCGCCCTCCTTTTTTCCAACAGGGTCAGTGGAGAAACAGCCGCAGTTTAAGTCCACGCCCTGGAAAAGATTTATAGAGGTGGCGATGATGAAGATTATAAACAAAAAACAAACTAGAAGTGAGGCGCTTTCGGTGAATATTCCCAGTATCAAAAAGAGACCAGCTATGAATTCAACCCAGGGGAGGGTGACGGCAAAGATATTTATCAAGAACTGAGGCAGAATCTTATAATTGTAAACTATTCTGGCAAACTGCTCTGGATGAGCGATTTTGTCCAGGCTGGCATAGATGAAAGTTACACCCAAGACCAGCCTGAAGAGCAACACAACTCTTTTGTCTGTAACTATCCGGATTAGCGCTTTTAGTATCGTCATTTTTTAATTATCAGTTTCCACAGATAATCCTGCCTTCTGCCATTCTTGCCATCCGCCAAAGAACACCTTCACATCTTTATACCCCAGCTCCAGTAGTTCTCTTGCCAAAACCAGGCTGGTTTCGCATTCGGTCCCATCGCAATAGGTTATGATCTCTTCATCTTTGGGGAGCTTTGGCAAAACCAGCGGAGCATGTTCTTCAAACTCTTCGTAGGGAAGATTAATGGCTCCTTCGATATGCCCCACCTTGAAGTCTTCTGGATAACGGGAATCTAAGAAGACGGTGTTTTTTGATTGAAATTTCATCATGGCGTAATCCAGATTGACAGCGGGTGGGTCAATGCCCTCCTCATAGCCATAAGGAACCACTAAGCTGTCCGAATTTATTTTGGGGCTCCAGTTCCCTTTCAGGGCGATTCCGCCGGGCGAGAGAGCGTTGTAAGTTAAACCTATGGCTGAACCAATAAGAATTATGCCCAGGGTTTTGAGAAGAATGTCAGTCCGCAGGATCCCGTGGAAAAGTTTAAGCTGGGTGAGCATTGGCATGAGAAGTTTATTTGCTTACAACCACTCCACTGATGGGGATACTAACTCTGGCTATCTTGGAGCCCTCAAAGTCCAGAGTCAAGGAGGTGTGAAGATTTCCTGAAGCCGCCTCCTTTTTCAACTTCAGGGTGATCTGAATGTTTTCGCCTGGTTTAAGACTTTTGCTTTCCAAGTCTAAATCGACATTATCTCCCGGACCTTCTATCAACTGCATGGATAGTTTTTCTCCGGAGATATTCTTTATTGTCAAAGTTCGCACATCTTCGGTTCCCTGGGAGACGGTGTCAAAATTGATCTCTGTGGGAGTAATCTTAACTAAGGAATTGCTCTTTCCTATCTTTGCGGTGAATTGCACCTCTGCAAAGGGATTGTTGGGGTCGTTGGAAATTACCTGAAGTTTTTTGGTGGTTTCTCCCACCGCTAACTTTCTCGGATTGAAAATGACCTTCATATCCGTGGTCTGGTTGGGAGCTAACCTTTGTTTGGATAAAGGTGTAGTGGCACAGCCGCAGCTGGCTCTGACTTTAACGATGATAAGGGTGTCTTGCCCAATGTTTTTAATCTGATATGTGTGTGACACCCTTCCGGTCTTGGGAACATATCCAAAATCCCACATGGTCTCGGAAAGAGATATCTTTGCCCGGCATTGCTCTCCTTCTTGGGCATTGGAAAGGGATATCTTTGTCTGGGATGGCTCTTCCTTTTGGGCAAACGTCGAGAGGGCTGTGAGCAGAATGAAAACCAGCACAAAACAGCTTTTCAAGCCTTGATTCCTCATAGAACAACTCCTTGTAGTAATTGAAAAGAGTCCTACCTCAAAATGCTTTAATTTTGTTACGAAGGCAAAAAAGCTGAAGTTGGTGCGAAAAAAAACAGGGTTGTTTTTTGCAAAAAATCTTTTAATTATTTCTTCAAAATAAACGTAGTGGTGAAACCTTCGCAAATGTTGCAGAATTGGGATCTTAAGGCGGGATGAATAAAGGAGTGTTGTTTTACTTGGTCACAGCTTGAACATCTCCGCAAGATTTTTTCTTCTTGAGATGATTAACAACAAAGGGTATCCCAAAACAAAACAGGCTCCAATCTCACCAATAGCAATATAAGCTACGGTGATCCAGTAAGGAAGCTGAAATAAAAAATGAAGATACAGGCTCACCCCTAATGCGTTGACCACCACTGGTGGAAGGGGGGCTAAAATTGGCTTTCGGGTTCTGGACAGAAGATAGGTCAAGAAGGCGGCTAAGAGAGTACACAGGCTTCCTCCCACTATATCGTAGATGCCCAGCCCACCATAGATATTCGCTACCACACATCCGACGAAAAGTCCGGGTATGGCGGCTGGAGTCAGATAAGGAAGGACAGTCAAAGCCTCAGAGACTCGCACCTGAATAGGCCCATAGCTTATGGGCGCCAGCGCTATGGTGATTGCCGCATAAAGGCTGGCAATTATGCTAACCTGAGCGATATATCTTGTAGAAAGGTTCAAGGGTTCAAAAATTCAATAGTTCAATGGTTCAAAAGTTCAAAGGTTCAATTGCTCAAAGCTCCAACTCCAGATGACACTCAACAGAGTGAGAAGCAAGTTTTTTTAAGAACACTTCCACTAAATATAAACTCAAAGTCTTTATGTCAACAAAAAAAGCTTGCCTTTGCAAGTAAATTTGATTTATTTTCAACCAGTCAAAACTTGAGTAAGTGAACCTTAGTCTTTTGGAGAGTTGGCTATGAGAATTCTGGTGGTAGGTGGTGGAGGCAGAGAGCATACACTGGTCTGGAAGCTTGCATCCAGCCCACTGGTGGATAAGCTCTTTGCCGCACCGGGAAATGCTGGAATGGCTGAGTTGGCTGAATGCGTTGACATAAAAGCGGAGGATCTAACCGGCCTGGCAGATTTTGCCAAAAAGAATTCGGTTGATCTAACCGTGGTAGGACCTGAGCTTCCTTTAACTTTGGGGATTGTGGATGAGTTTGAGAAAAGAAGCTTAAAAATTCTGGGACCGACCAAATCAGCCGCTGAAATCGAAGGGAGCAAGGTGTTTGCTAAGGAGTTTATGAAAAAACATCACATTCCTACCGCCAGCTTTAAGATATTTGATAACCCGGATGAAGCCTCCGATTTCGTTAGGTCATCTGAGATGCCTCTGGTCGTCAAGGCAGATGGGCTGGCGGCAGGCAAAGGGGCGGTCATTGTGGAAGATACCCCATCTGCGCTTTCAATTATTCGGAAGATGATGGTGGAGAAAATCTTTGGTGTGGCTGGATCTCGGGTGGTGGTTGAAGATTTCTTGGAAGGGGAGGAGATCACCATTTTGGCTTTCACCGATGGCGAAACTATTTCCCCCATGCTCTCATCACAGGATCATAAAAAGATCTTTGAAGGTAATCGGGGTCCTAACACTGGAGGGATGGGAACTTACGCCCCCGCCACCATGGTGGATGATAGAATGATGGGACGAATTCATGACGAGATTTTGGATCCTACTGTAGTGGGGTTGAAAAGTGAAGGAAGAACTTTCAAAGGCATACTTTATGCGGGGTTGATGATCACGGATAGAGGCCCCAAGGTGATGGAGTTCAACTGCCGGTTTGGTGACCCGGAAACCCAGGTGATACTTCCCCTTCTGAAAAGTGATTTAGCTGAGACATTCCTATCCATCGTGGATGGAGAACTTTCCTTGCAGGAAGTGGAGTGGAATGATAATTTTGCAGTATGTGTGGTCTTAGCTTCAGCCGGATATCCAGGAAAATATGAAAAAGATAAGGAAGTCCGCGGTCTGAACAAAGCAAAACAAATGAAGGATGTGTTGATTTTTCATGCCGGCACCAAAAAAGGGGGAAGTAAAATCTTCACCAATGGGGGGAGAGTGTTGGGTGTGACTGCAACAGATAGAAGCATGGAGAAGGCCATTCAAAAAGCCTATTCCGCAGTGAACAAAATAGAATTTGAAGGGATGCAATACAGAAAAGATATAGGACACAGAGTTGTCCGGGTCAAGAAAAGACTGTGGTAAAGATAGAAACTGATGAGGGTTATCTTTTAGTAGTTAATTATTCCATAATCTGTAATTTCTCGATTTACCTCATTTGTTTCATTTTTCGAAAAAGAGTTCGTCCACCAGATCTTGCGATTGAACTCGGCAAGTTGAGCAACTATATTTTTGCACACCCTGTATGGTTGGTAGTCTTTATCCAGGAAAGGAAAAAAGAATGTTAGCTCCAAAAGTATTGATATTGATGGGGAGCAAAAAGGATCAGGAAGTTATGCAGAAAGCCGCAGAAATCCTTGAGGAATTCAAAATCCCCTATCAGATGGAGGTTAGCTCTGCTCACCGCAATCCGGAAAGAACGAAGAGATTAGCCCGGGATGCAGAAAAAAAGGGGGTTAAGGTGATAATTGCCGGAGCGGGAATGGCGGCTCACCTTCCGGGTGTTATCGCCTCTTATACCAATCTGCCAGTGATCGGGGTTCCTTTGAATGCTTCCGCCCTCTCCGGATTGGACTCACTTTTCTCCATTGTTCAGATGCCCTCCGGGATACCGGTGGCAACCATGGCTGTCGGCGAAGCCGGAGCAAAAAACGCTGCCATCTTTGCCGCTCAGATTCTGGCTTTATCAGATGATCGAATAAAAAAAAGTGTAGACAAATTCAGAAAAGGGTTAAGCAAGAAGTAAAGTTAAAGATTCGCTTTGGGGAAGACTGTTCTTCGTCCTCAAATTCTTAAAGGAGGGGAAATGGGAGCGGTTTTTGTAGTCCTTTTATTCATTTTTATTGTTCTGGGTGTGCCTATTCTCATTCTCATCTTATTGTATAATAAACTGGTGAGGTTGAGAAATCGAGGCGATAACGCCTGGCATCAGATAGACGTGCAGTTACAGAAGAGGGCGGATCTGGTGCCCAATCTGGTGGAGACGGTGAAAGGTTATGCCGCGCACGAAAAGAAAGTTTTTGAGGAGGTGACCAAAGCCAGGTCCATCTATTCTCAAGCCGGAACCGTGCAGCAGAAAGCTGAGGCTACCAATATGCTCACCTCTGCCTTGAAGACCCTTTTCGCCGTGGTGGAGAATTATCCTGAGCTTAAAGCAAATCAGAATTTCCTTCTGCTTCAGGAGGAACTCTCGGGAATCGAAAGCAAGATCGCCTATGCCCGGCAGTTCTATAACGATGTGGTGTTGTCCTTCAACAATGCCCAACAGGTTTTCCCTTCGAATATTATAGCCAACTGGTTTGGTTTCAAGCCCAGAGAATATTTCGAGATCAAGGAGACCAAAAGAGAAGCCCCCAGGGTAGATTTCAAATAGGGTGTTGCTCTCGTCTTTTGTTGTTGAAGGAAGAAATACCTCTGAATGAAATGCTTTGTTCTTCCCAGAGTTCCAAGGAAAGATCGTCTTAATTTAAAGCGGATAGAGGGTGTAGAATAAATGGATCGACGCATTACAGAGTTATCTTTTCTTTTCCCCTCAATTCGGGTGCATGTAAAAACGTGTAAGGAAAGCCTGTGCTGTGCCGATTTTTATTTTATTACTAAACGATGAAACCGGCATCCGCTTTTCATTCATTTTTCTGCTGATATTTTAAGACAGACGGAAATAGAAAACTTCACACATTTATGGTTTACGAAGAGATTGCGGCTAACAGAAGAAGAAGCTTTGTTTTGATTTTTCTTTTTGTGATTTTCCTTTTGTTTCTGGGCTGGATATTTGGAGAGGCGTACGGTGCCGGTCAGGAGGGAGTGCTGATTGCTCTGCTGGTTGCGCTGTTCATTTCTCTTATTACATTTTTCTACGGCGGCAAAATGGTTTTGGGCATTAGTCATGCTCGACCTGTGGACAGAAAAAAGAATCCATATCTGGCAAATGTGGTGGAGGGGCTGGCAATTGCGGCTGGAATTCCTGCGCCCAAAGCCTATATCATTGAAGATTCGGCACCCAATGCTTTCGCTACTGGAAGGAATCCAGAGAATTCCTCCATTGCGGTCACCACCGGGCTTTTAGAAAAGCTGAATCGTCTGGAACTGGAGGGGGTTATTGCACACGAGATGTCGCACATCAAAAACTATGATATAAGATATGCTATGTTGGTGGCAATTATGGTGGGGACGGTGGCGCTGCTTTCCGATTGGATGAGAAGGAGCTTTTTTTATCGGGGCAGAAGAAAAAAAGGAAAAGCGGGTGGTGGAGTAATCATCCTTATTGCTCTGGTTCTGGCGATTCTGGCGCCCATCGTAGCCCAGTTGATACGATTTGCCATTTCCAGACAAAGAGAATATCTGGCAGATGCAAATGGCGCACTTTTAACCAGATATCCGGAAGGTTTGGCTTCTGCTCTGGAGAAAATCTCCAGGGACACTGAGCCCTTAGAGGTGGCAAACAAAGCCACCGCTCATCTTTATATAGTCAATCCTCTTCTGGAACATAGAGGAAAGCTCAACACCCTTTTTTCCACACACCCGCCGGCGGAGGAGAGAATAGCTCGATTAAGAACAATGTAAACATGAACTTTTATTTTTTTCATCGCTTTACCAACAGCGGTGAAAACAAAGTTTTATAATATCTGTAGGTTTATCTAAAAACAGATAGCTAAAGCTTGAAGTAACAGTGAAATGGTGTATTATATTTGGGAGCGCAGGACAGATTGTGTTTGCTGGATCTATCCAGCCCAATAAATTGGGCAACTACAGTTACAACTCCTGTAGATGCCTCCGACAAAAACTATTGAGGACTCTTGTTGGATAAGGAGGTTGAGGATGGCAAAAAAACTTTTCATATTCGAAGACGATAGATATAACCAGTTTTTTCCTCTCACCTATAATCGCCCGGTTTATGAGCTTCTCTGCGGGATAACTAAAATCAAGGATAAAATCAGTTCACTCTTTCCTGATGCCGAGGTGATGCTTTTGTGTCGGGATTATCTGGAGAAGGTACTGAAGATCAAAACCGGTCGAAAGGTGAATGAGTTTAATATAAAGGACGAAGATCAGATTCTTTTAATCAATGGAAGAATTCTTCCCTCCCCGGATTTTCTCCAGGAGGTGGATTTCTCTGATGAGGAGAGGTTTTTCTTTCGGGGCGATGATATGGTGGGATGGGCTGGTAGGGGAGAGGCTTTCAAAAATTTTAAGAGTTCTTTTCATGCCTTATACTCTAAAGATAAGATTAAACTGTTAAAATCCAAAGTGGATTCCTTTAAGGTGGAAGTTAAGATAGTCAATTATCTATGGGATCTTGTATCCCAAAATAACCTCGAGATCGAAGCTGATTTTAAGAAAATTAAACCAAGTCTGGATTTTAAAAACATGTTCAAGCATAGCCAGGTGGACGACGATGCTTTGATTTATGATGTGGAAAAAGTATATATCGGAAAAGGCTCGCAAATAGACGGACAGGTGGTGTTGGACGCCCGGAATGGTTCAATATTTATCGGGGATAGAGTAAGCATCCAGCCTCATACTCTGGTAGTGGGGCCGTGCTATATTGGTGAAGATTCCATCCTGATGGGGGGCAAGATTGGAAGAGGCACAAGCATCGGGCCAGTCTGCAGAATCGGTGGAGAGGTGGAGGAGTCGATCTTTTTAGGATATTCCAACAAATACCACCAGGGATTTTTAGGACATTCTTATGTGGGCGAATGGGTGAATCTTGGAGCTTTAACCACTAACAGCGATCTGAAAAATAACTATAGCTCGGTTAAGGTGATGGTTAACGGTACTCTTGTCGACTCAGGACTGACAAAGGTGGGTGCATTCATAGGCGATCATGTCAAAACGGGGATTGGAACCCTACTCAATACCGGAGTTTTCATAGGATTTGCTTCCAATTTGTTTGGAGGAGGGATAATTAAACAAAAGCTTATTCCGGCTTTCTTCTGGGGAAGTGCGGAAAAACAGGGAGAATATCAGTTGGAAAAAGCAATAGAGACGGTCAGGATGGTGATGAAGAGAAGAGGTGTGGAATTGGTAACAGATGAGATTAATCTATTCAAGAAGATATTCCAACTGACCGAAAAAGAGAGAAGAAAGGGATAGCTGGCTTGCCATTTGGTTAAGTATGGCTGAATTTGTTTTTTCTTCTCGTCCCCGAAACATAAGAATGGAAGCGTCCGAGGCTGTGCAGATCAAAAAGGTTCGATTCAATTTTTGAAATATCAGAAAGTGAAATTTGAGAGGAGTAGAGAAGAGGTAGCCACAGGTCAGTTGACTTCCTATGGATCCAAATGGACAAATGAGCTTCAGCCTGCGAAACCCTAGGGAAAGACAGAGAACGCTTCTGGATATTCTTGTTGACATAATCAGGTGCGGGATATATCATTTACGCCTGATGAGAAATGAAGCTCTCCAGGCTGTGCTTATTTTAGGAGGCAAAAGTGCCAGAACTTAGAAAAGACCCCATAATTGGTAGATGGGTGATCATATCTACAGAACGAGGGAAAAGGCCATCAGACTTTTCCGGTGCTCCCAAGAGAAAAACGGAAAGCAAACTTTGTCCCTTTTGCCCGGGTAACGAATCTGCCACCCCACCGGAAATTATGGCCTTTCGTCCAGATTCATCAGAACCTAACAAGCCGGGCTGGACCTTAAGGGTTATTTCAAACAAATATCCGGCTTTGCGGATTGAGGGGAACCTGAATCGGGAGGGGGTGGGGATCTTCGATAAGATGAACGGTGTGGGGGCGCATGAGGTGATAATAGAGACCCCGGAACATGATAAAGATCTGGTGGATCTGAACCTCAAACAGATGCAGGACGTCATCTGGGCATATCGGGCAAGAACCATCGATTTGAAAAAAGACCCTCGCTTCCGATACATCTTGATTTTCAAAAATCAGGGAGAGGCCGCCGGCGCATCTTTGGAGCATAGCCATAGCCAGCTTATCGCCACTCCCATCGTCCCCAAAAGGGTAATGGAGGAAGTAGATAGTGCTAGCAAATATTATGGCTACAAGGAAAGGTGCATATTTTGTGACATCATAAAACAAGAGATCTCTGATGATGAGAGGGTGGTGATTCAAAATGAGCATTTCATCTCACTGGAGCCTTTTGCCCCCAGATTTCCTTTTGAAACCTGGATTTTGCCCAAAAAGCACTCACCTGCCTTTGAAGACATCAAAAAAGAGAGTATTCCGGCTCTGGCCTCCATACTGCTGGAGACTCTCCAGAGACTGACTAAGGCTCTGAATAATCCGCCATATAACTATGTTATCCACACCAGTCCAGTGGACAACGATTACGCCGAAGAATACCACTGGCATATCGAGATCATGCCCAAATTAACGAGAGTGGCTGGGTTTGAATGGGGAACTGGATTTTACATAAATCCCACCACCCCGGAGGATGCCGCCGTCTATCTGAAAGAAATAGAGATCTAAAACATTGGTTCTTCTCCAAAATAGGTGCTAATGCATAAGCTTGTATTATTTGCATCAAAAAGAAAACCACAGGCTTTCTTTTACCTCTCCCCCTTTGTTCCCCCTCTCCATAAAATGGAGAGGGGGATAGGGGGTGAGGTCTTTAAAATGCCAGTTCCATTAAGTCGAAAAGAATTTTTTTCTTATATAGAATTTTAGCAACTAAAGTAGAGAAGAACTCAAAAATTTAATGAAGGGAGAAACTTGGAGACCAAAAAACTCAAAATCCTGATTGCATCTCCAGAGGTGGTTCCTTTTGCCAAGACCGGAGGTCTGGCTGATGTGTGTGGGGCTCTACCCAAAGCCCTGGCGAAGTTAGGTCATCAGGTGAAGGTAATCTTGCCTAAGTACAGGACGGTGGATGAAAAAAAATTCAAGTTATCAGAAGTGAAGGCAGATGTTCCTCTGATCCCCGTAGGAAATAAAAACGTTAAGATCGCAGTGAGAAGCTACAATCCACCTTCTCCTGAAGCGGAATATCTTTTTATGGTGAACGATGAGTATTATGATCGAGAGGAGCTTTATAAGGATCGATCCACTGGTTTTGACTATGAGGATAACGACGAAAGATTTATCCTGTTTGCCCGGGGAACCTTAGAGATTTTAAAAGCCATGGGGTGGCAACCCGATATAATTCATGCCAATGACTGGCAGTCTGCTCTGATTGGTGCATATTTAAAAACCCTGTATGCGGGTGATCCATTCTTCAAGCAAACAGCAACGGTTTTCTCCATTCATAACTTAGCCTATCAGGGCAATTTCCCCAAAAGGATATTCGATAAGATAGGAGTGTCAAAGGATTTGTTTTATCCTACCAGCCCCTTTGAATTCTGGGGAAATGTGAATTTCATGAAGGCGGGAATTAGCTATGCCGATGTGATCAACACGGTCTCCGAGACCTATGCGGTAGAAATTCAGTCCAGCTCTGAGTTCGGTCATGGACTGGAAGGAGTTTTAAGAACCAGAAATGCGGATCTTTATGGCATCATCAACGGCATCGATTATGATGTCTGGTCTCCAGAAGAAGATAAGTTGATTTCTTATAACTACAGCCTGGATGATCTTTCCGGCAAAAGGAAAAACAAAGAGCTTTTGCTCAAGTTGTGCAATTTGCCACCCTCCACCAGAGATGTTCCACTTATAGGAATAATCTCCAGGCTGGCGGATCAAAAAGGATTTGATCTTTTAGCCCAGATTGCGAATGAGCTTCTCGCTTTGGATTTACAGATGGTGATTCTGGGAACCGGAGATGAAAGATATCATCGGTTATTGAAAAAGATGAGCGTAAAATACCCCAAGAAAATTTCGGTCAATCTTCGCTTTGACAATCCTCTGGCTCATCTGATTGAGGCGGGAAGCGACATGTTTCTCATGCCCTCCAGATACGAGCCCTGCGGTTTGAACCAGCTATACAGTTTAAAATATGGAACCGTTCCCATCGTCCGAAAGACCGGGGGACTGGCAGATACCATTGAAAATTATGATCCCCAAACTGGGCAAGGAACTGGCTTCGTTTTCAAAAATTACGATGCTTCCGAACTTTTGCATACCATCAAGCTGGCTCTCAAAGTGTATGAAGACAAAAACGCTTGGACCAAGTTGATGAGGAACGGGATGAAAAAAGACTTCTCCTGGGAGGCATCAGCAAAAAAATACGTTGAAATGTATCAGAAAGCTATCCAAAAAATGGACCTGCTTGACGTTTGAAAACCAAAATTAACACGTTGGAAGGCCGGTTACTTGTTGGTGCGGGGTACCCTTACCCCGCACCTTTAATGTTTCGGGGTGAGGGCACCCTGAAACAACGGATAAATTCTTTTTGACTGTTGGTGCGGGGTACCCTTACCCCGCACCTTCAATGTGAAACAACGGATGATTTCCAAATCGAAAACGAATCAAAAATCTAACCTAAGTTTCAAATCTTCTCCCTTTGCTTTATACTCTAATTCCTTTTGTTTTAATCTTATACCCCGCTTTTTTTCATCATCCTTTAGGGCTTTTAATCGCATTCCGCTTTCATACAGGCCTCTTGCCTCAAAGTGATTGTTGATGCTATCAACGACTTCTTTGTAACGTAGAGTTTCTTGTTTCAACCACAATTCATAGTCTTCCCTATACCTCTTTTCTAATATTTCGTTTTCTCTCGTCATTTTCTCTTTTAGCACAGTTTTCTCAATTCTCTTTAGTTTGTCGGCTCTCCACAAAGTATATTCTCCGACCGAAATGCCTATTATAATGCCAATAACGAGAGTTACAATGTAATTTACAACTTTGCTTTTTCTTTCCGTCATCACATTATCCCCAAATCTTTTTCTTCAGAACCGAAATCAAATCGTCTATCTTATATCTAACTTGTTCCATGGAGTCTCTTTCCCGCAGGGTCACGGTTTCGTCCTGCAGGGTTTGAGAATCGACCGTGATGCCAAAGGGCGTGCCAGCTTCGTCCTGTCGGCGATAGCGTCTTCCCACCGCTCCCCTATCATCGTAAAACACGTTAAAATGAGGTCTCAACATCTTGGCGATTTTTTTGGCAATCTCCGGCATGTTGTCCCGGTTCACCAGAGGAAGGATGGAGACTTTGATGGGAGCAATTTTTGGATCCAGTCGCAAGACCACCCTTTTTTCACCTTTAACTTCCTCCTCATGGTATGCATCCACCAAACAGACCAGCATGCTCCGATCAACACCGGCAGAGGTTTCTATTATATAGGGGATGAACCTCTCCTTGGTCTGGTCATCGAAATAGGAAAGGTCTTTACCCGTGGCTTGACTGTGTCTGGAAAGATCGAAATCTGTGCGGTTGTGAATGCCTTCGATTTCTTTCCAGCCAAAGGGGAAATTATATTCAATGTCGTAAGCAACCTTAGCGTAGAAAGCTAATTCTTTCTTTTCGTGCTCATGAAATCTTAGGTTCTCTTTTCTTATCCCGATATCATGATACCATTTCATCCTCTCATCTTTCCAATACTCAATCCAATTTTGATCTTCTTTGGGGTTGATGAAATACTGCATCTCCATCTGCTCGAATTCACGGGAGCGGAAGATGAAGTTACCCGGTGAGATCTCATTTCTAAATGCCTTACCTATCTGAGCGATGCCGAAGGGAATTTTCTGACGGGCAGGTCCCATCACATTCAGAAAATTTACATAAATTCCCTGAGCGGTTTCAGGTCTTAAATAGACCAAGGAAGCATCATCCTCCACCGGTCCCATATGAGTTTTGAACATCAGGTTAAACATGCGCGCTTCAGTAAGTTCACCGCCGCAGACGGGACAGACAGAACCCTCAATATCATCTGCCCTGAATCTTTGCTTACACTTTTTGCAGTCCACCATGGGATCGGTGAAGCCCTCCACGTGTCCCGATGTTTCCCACACTTTGGGATGCATCAAAATAGAGGCATCCACCCCCTCGATGTCATCCCGATATTGGGTCATGTACCTCCACCAGTGGTCCTTGATATTTTTCTTCATTTCCACACCGAAGGGACCGTAGTCCCAACAACTATTGATCCCACCGTAGATCTCTGAGGATTGAAAGATGAAGCCTCTCCTTTTACAAAGGGAGACTAGCTTATCCATCAGGTCCGGTTCCTTCTTTTTTGCCACATCTCCTCCTTACCGTTGGTGTGGGGGGTACCCTTCAGCTTGCGCTCTCAGGACAAGCCCTTACCCCGCACCTTTCATGTTTCGGGATAGGGGTACCCCGAAACAACGGATTATACTTGATTAAAACTTTGATTAGTTTTCAAAAATTCAAATGACTTCAGATCTTTGCCTCTTCCAGTATGATAATTCAAAAGACTAAGGATCACACTCGAAATTTCCTTTAAGCGTTCCTTTGGAATGTTATACGTATTTAAATCTTCGGTCTTTACCGATTGAAGTTTAAGCGCTGAGGTCACAGAAGCATTTGATAATCTAAGATATGCCTGATCTGCTCTGGCGCATCTTTTGCAGATGATTCCTCCCTTCTCCGGGCTGAACAGTACAGATTCTCCCTCAACATGTTTATTACAACCTACGCATTTATCGAATTTTGGCTTATATCCCAGAAGATGGGCTAATTTCAGGGCATATGAGCAGAAGGATTTCTCCAGAGATTCTTCAGGACAGCTTTCCATGAAAGATAAAGTAGCTAAAATCAATCCGAAAAGTTGGGGATTTGATTCCTCACCGGTGATCAGCCGATCCAAAAGCTCCAGAGCGGCAGAGGCAAAGACATATCGATTCAGATCCTTATAAAGCGACTGATATGATTTTATCGTTTCGCTCTGAGACAAAAGATATATCTCAGAAGTTCGCTTTTTGTAGAAGACGATCTGAATGTGTGAAAGAGTTTGTAACGCTCCAGCCAGCCTGCTTTTGGGCTTTCTGATCCCTTTGGCAATGACTTTGATTTTCCCGCAATCTTCCGTATACAGGGTGGCGATTTTGGAGGTGTCGCCAAATTTTATGCTTTTCAAAACGATGGCTTCAGTCTTGGTGATGCTCATGGGGACAGGGAATCAGGTGGAGGCGATTGAGCAGATTTATTTTCTTCTTCAAGATTAGATTTATCCGTGTGAATGATCCGATACACTTTTTCCCCCTCCTTCATCATACCCAATCTCTCTCTGGCTTGTTTTTCCAGATAGAATTCATCGACGGTGAGCCTCCTTTTCTCAATTTCCAAATCAACGATCTCGGCATCAAGCATTTTGGATTCTTTTTCCAGATTCTTTTTCTCTTTCCACAAAGAGTGAATCTGGACAAACCCATAAGGTCCGGTAAAGAAGCGATATGCCAAGAATATGAAGACCAAAAGGAGCAGAATCCTTTTGACCGTTTTTTTCCTTCGAGCGCTACGCGCTTTTACCTTGTTAAAGAACGTGCTTGTCGGAAAATCTTTTTTCCTTTTTCTTCTGGCCATCTTCCCTCTAAACAGATCTCAGCTTAAACGCTTTTTCAAAGGTTTTTGCTCTTATTATCTTTTTTCTTAATCCTTCATAAGGCGGAAACGCACCGCCATACCCAATGACTCTCCTCGCTCTTTGTATCATTTCAAGTTGTTGAGCAGTCCAATTAGGAGAAACATAAGTATTCTTAGGCATTGGCTTCAATGGCTCATATCTCATGGGATAGGCAACGACACCCCATTCCAAAAGGTCCTTTATGCGGAAGAGGAAGTTCTCTGGATCGTCATTTTTGTGGTTGTGCAGACAGTAAACTATAATTCTTCTTCCTCTTATGCCTACATCCTTTAAAAGTGCTATTGCTCTCTGAAGAGGCCTTCTTATCCCTGTGGTATCATAAGCTAACCTTACAATGGGCATTTTTAATCCTCGAAGTTTTAAGGCGGCCTCTTCAGTTAATAATCGGGCATCAAGACCTTGATTGAAATCCACCTCAAGATTTAGCTCTTCAATCTCATAAAAGATATCACGCCAGTATGGAGAAGCAAGGATATTGTTGTCCCAGAAGATGACCTTTTTGTGCCCGGGATATATCAGCTTTTTTATTGATTTCGTTGCTCGAAATTCTGGTTCCAGTGCGTGAACAGAGCAAAACGGGCATTTCCTGATGCACCCTCTTGAAGAGAAAACTATGCTTGCGTTCCACTCAGGCACAAGAGAATAATCGGGTAAAATATTGTCTATCTTTTTGAACAAACCTTTATGGATTCTTATTCGATTTTTGAAGGTCTCGCGAAGATGGTCAGGACATAAGGTGGCGTATATGCCGCCGACAATTATCTCCGCCTTTTTGTATTTGTCGGCATAGAAACGTACCACATCGTGCACTGGCTCCCAGGCATAAGTGAAGAGGCTTGTGATGTAGATAACATCGGGTATGAAGCCGTTACTGGAAATGCCATTTACTAATCTTACCATATCACCTCTTTTTTGGTGATAAGCTGCAAGCTTAAGAAGCCCCAAAGGAGGATACGCTGTATGATACTTTTTGGACTTAGTCGGCTCAACAAGCAAGACATTGGAATGACGCTTTCCCTTCATCATGGAGTCTACACAAAATCTGGAGGAGATTTCTGATTTCAAGGGCGTTTCCTCAATTTTAGACTCGAAGACGGAGTAATGGGCAGTTGCTAATTGTTATTTGGAAAATTCTGCGCCAATAAAAATCGAACTGTCTTATCCGACTTTACATTTATCTTGAGCATTCAAGTTAATTTCGCGCATAGTTAACAGTTTGGTCATGGTGGAACCAAAGCCGAGAGGCGCACTCCTTCCTGCGACATGTTTAAAACAAAAGCTCATATTCAACATCCTGTAATCCCCGCGTCCGATGTAGAAAATAGGTTTAAAAATGTTCGTTTTGAACCATAATCGAGACACACCGAGTATAACATGGCAGGTATAAATAAAAGCCGCTCTTCTTTTGTCTTGACCTTTCTTCGCATCTGTTATGATTTGTGAAATAGAGCTATGCCTTTCTTCAAGTTGTGCAAGGATTTCATCTAATACGTCAGCTATCTCTCCACCGTCTGCGTGACGATCATTGACGGTTAATGAAAGAAAAAAAGAATGATTTGCTCTTCCTTGTTTCTCTATTAGTTTTTTCAGGGCTTCGACTCTTATAGACAGGTCTCCTTTCTTCTTATAGATAATTCCGCCGGTGTAGTCTAAATTGATAATATCAAAAGGCCAATTTACGATTTGACCTTCAGTGTCACAACTGTTTAGGATAAGATCATCTATATCTCCCCTCAGAAGACTAAATCCGGGAATTCCCCAGACTATTGCATTCCTCGCTAAATCGTGTTGCCATTTCCATTCTTGACCGCTGATTCCTCTCTCAACGGCAACTACGTTCCGAAGCAAATCTTTCCATATCAAAATATCTTCCATCTCCGCCGAAGGCAGACCAAAATAGGAGTATTCCCTTTGAGGAATCTTAATATTTAGGCAATCCAATATGGCTTTGTAATTTAATTGTCTAATTTTGTTTTTGCTTTCTGTGAACATCCCTATCTAGAACCGAATACATCCATCAGCTTCTCTTGATAAATTCTTATGGCTCTTGCACACGTTTCTTCATCATCTGCAAAGAAATCTCTGAAAAAGTCAATTGTGACATCGTAAATCTTCCATTCCTCCTTTGAGAGCGTTAAATGCTGTTTGATATCAAAGATTCCGCTTCTCTTTTCTTCCTCTGGTTTGGCTTCACTGAGTTGGGCCACCAGAGAGTCTACTCTCTCATACAACTTGGCGACTGCTGCTTTTTCTTGACTTTCAAGTTTGACACGCCGCTTTCTGACTCCGTCTTTAGCAGTCAGCAACTTCGCTGCAGCATACAGTTTGTTCTCTTTTGAAATTTCTTTGCGTTCTAGGGCAAGCTCGGTGTTCCTTAAGATTTCCTCTAATTCAACTTTTTTCTTTTCGAAATTTGCTTTTCCACTCCGGGTTCTGCACTTTTTTATAAGGTCTGATATCATATGTTTCTGACATCGTTTTATAAGTCTCGCCCGACTGGCACTATCTTCGAAGTTAGTTCTTTCCGATGTTGGGACTACACTATTATCCACCACATGAATCTCACCGAAAAACCAATATGCTAAATGTCCACTGGTAGCCCAGAGCGAATTTCTAACCAAGTCCTTGTCTCCTATGCTGATGTTTTTTTGACGGAACGACAGTCCGCGGGGCCCTATTTCAGGTAACTGCTTCTCCTCTAAATTTTGACATGCCCAAGCAAAAGCGATTGGGGTATTACTTCCTTCCTCCGTATCTATCTCGTAGAATATGGGACTATCAACATTATTAGTAAACTGCTTATATACTGAACTATCATTAACCAGATGAGGAAAACAGAAATAGTCCTGAACATTACGAATTAGATAGTTATGTGTCTCTTGCCTGTATAGAAAGGCTGGGTGAAAAGGAACTGGGCAGATTCTTGAGATGTATTCGGAAACCAATAACGAGTCCAATAGACTCGAGTACTCTTCTCTTATATTGTATAGCTCAACAACAGTATAATGGGATTCTCTTCTGGCGGGTTTAGAGTCTATCGAAGTATTGTTTCTAATCAAGTCATTTAGTGACTTGCTAATCCCCATCCGTTTTTGGTACATAATTTCTCGAAGCATCGACTGAGTATCGAATACTAGCGTATAATCTTTCTCGGCACTTTGGTATTTTGAAGTAACAATTAATTTATCTGCAACGGAAATTCCGGACAGCTTACCAATGCCCCTAAAGCCTGCTTCCTCGCCCATCCTTTTTTCGGAATACCCTATGTATCGGTATTGTTTTATTTTTTCTTCATCCATCCCTATTCCATTATCAGAAATAAAGATGGAGTTTCCAGTGATGTTGATCTTTATTTTGTAATCCCCACTGTGATACTTGCTGTTATGCTTCACGATTGCGTCGTAGGAATTTTGCACATACTCGCGCAAAACGTCAAAGACATTTGGGTATAATCCTTGCGTCAATGCCTCTAAAATGAAGCTATATGCAAACTCCTCTTTCGCTTTTTCCATTTTCTTAGTGGCCATTCTTCCTATCTCCTCTCTCTTGGTTTGTTACTATGATAGATGATCCCAAGGATGTATACAAATTGTTAGGAAGCCTGTCGGATTATTTTTTTATGTTATAAAAAACTTTCTTACCCAAAAACTGTGCCCTTTCTTTTAATTCTTCTTCAATTCGCAAAAGGCGGTTGTATTTGCAAATTCTGTCGGTGCGGGAGGCGGAGCCGGTCTTTATCTGTCCGGCATTGGTTGCCACCACTACATCGGCAATGGTGGTATCCTCTGTTTCACCGGATCGGTGGGAGACCACCGCGGTGAAACCGGCTTGCTTTGCCATCTCTATAGCATCCAAAGTTTCAGTTACGGTTCCGATCTGGTTGAGCTTGATCAAAATGGAATTGGTTGCCTTAAGCTGAATTCCCTTTTTCAATCTTTTTATGTTGGTGACGTAAAGGTCATCTCCCACGATTTGAATTCTGTTTCCCAGCCTCTGGTTCAGCTTCACCCATCCATCCCAATCATCCTGCGCTAAACCATCCTCGATGGAAATGATAGGATACTTATTCACCAGATTCTCATAAAAGTCGACCATTTCTTCAGAGCTAAGTTTTTTGTTTTCTGCCTTAAGGATATATATTTTTTGTTTTTCATCGTAAAATTCTGAGGCGGCAGGATCCAAAGCTAAAAGCACATGCTCTCCCGGCTTGTATCCAGCCTTCTCGATCCCTTCCAAAATTACCTGAAGTGCCTCCTCATTGGAATTCAAATTGGGTGCGAATCCTCCCTCATCTCCTACTGCAGTATTGTAGTTTTTCTTCTTCAGCACGCTTTTGAGATTGTGAAAGATCTCCGCCCCCATTCTCAAAGCTTCCTTGAAATTGGGCGCGCCCACTGGCATGATCATAAACTCCTGCAGATCCACGTTATTGTCCGCATGTGAACCCCCATTCAAAATATTCATCTGGGGAACCGGAAGTATCTTGGAGTTAACCCCACCGATATACTGGTATAAGGGCAGATCGCAATAGAAAGCGGCGGCTTTGCAGACGGCAAGTGAGACTCCCAGGATGGCATTTGCTCCCAGATGGCTTTTGTCCTCTGTGCCATCCAGATCGATCAAGAATTTGTCCAATGCAACCTGATCCAAAGCATCCGGCTCATTCTCCTCCAGCGCTGGGGCGATCACGTTATTGACGTTGTCCACCGCTTTGGTCACACCTTTCCCCAAAAAGCGGTTTGGGTCTTTATCTCTCAGCTCCAGAGCCTCATGCTCACCAGTGGAGGCACCAGAAGGGACAGCCGCCCTGCCAAAAGATCCATCCTCCAGAACCACATCCACTTCCACTGTGGGATTTCCACGTGAATCCAAAATCTCACGGGCATGACATCCTATGATTGCCGACATATTTTTCCTCCTTCTTCAAGGTTAAAGACGATTTTTGCTCATAGGCATAATCTAAGCAAAAGGAAATAATTTATCAACAAAAAAAATTGCTGTGGTCAGTCTATAGTAATGCCTTAGTAATGCCTTCTGTAGTTGCCTGATTTATCAGGCGAAGTCGAGCTCGTTAATCGAACTACGTGTAGGGGTCGGATTTATCCGACCCGCCAAACATCAACTCGGTGAATCAAGCAACTACAATGATCGGCTTACAAATGTACTTGTGAGGTCTTTCTCTTTAAGAGGAGTGAGATGGGCAGGGAAGAGGCAAAAAGAAAAGAGCAGGTTTTTACAAAAGCTGTGATCTCTTTCTTATAGCCCATTCGATGGACAAACAGAGAACAAAGATAGCCAAAAGTAGAGGATGGTTCCACAATTGAATCTCTTTTTTCTTTTGCTCCTCTTTTGCCACCAGCTTAAGATCATTGGTCAGATTTTCTATATCTTCATTTTCGTAATATTTTCCTCCAGACACTTCAGCTATCCTCTTCAAAAGATCGAAATCTGTTTTCAGATCAGAGTCCTCCACACTGTATTCCTCCACCAAAAATTCACCCCCTTTTGTGCCTATTTTTTCCCCATCCCTGAAGACCTCACCTTTGAATGAGTATTTTCCGGGTGGGAGGGCTCTCAACGTGGCGGTATAGTCACCCAACTCGCCTATGCTTAAATTGACCACCTCTGAATCCGGCAGAGCCTCTCCTTTGATGTTTACCACAACCGAGGCGTCACCTATCTTCTGATAATTTTGATCGAAGATTTTGGCTTTGAAAGTTATTCTCTCTCCACCCTTGTAGATCTTTTTGTCGGTGAACAGATTTATCAAATCCATATCCTCTCTGATCACCAGCCACCGGACTGAGTTGTTCCAGAATGTTTGATAGATTTGATTATCCTTTCCAATTCCCCACAAAAGAAAATCCCATCTCCAAAATGGTGTTACCGTGATTGCCATAACTTTGCCTTTTCCATAATTTCTCACCACTATGCCGGGGGAGAAAACATCAGGATTAAAGGGACTCCTAAACCCTGCCAGATTGGTGGCATCTTTGGTTGCTGAACCGAGCACGACAGCCCCCAAGAACGGAGGAAGATCAGACCATATTTTTGCGTTTTCCTCTAAGTTTTCCGCCAGCCGGGTAACCGGGTGTAGTTTTCCCTCTTCTGTCAGCTTCAGATTAAGATTGGCAGGGGAGAAGGTGATGTTTCTTCCCGAAGGATTAAAAGGTAGAAGCGATGTGATTTCCATAAAGCCTTGGGTATCCATAAACTCCTTGCCGAGTGCGAAAAGAGCCGAACCCCCTTTGTTGAAGACAAAACCCTCGATTTCCTTTTTGTGACCTTTCAAAATGGATCTGGGGGGATCAACAAAAATTAAAATATCAAATGAACCCAATTGTTTTTCCCCTTGCGGAAACCTGCCCACGATAGGTTGTCTTTTCTTTCCATAGACTAAAGTTTCAAGCTCAACATTTCTGTCCTTTTCTAAAGCTCTCTTCAAAAAAGTGCATTCCCAGTTTAAGCTTCCGGTGATTAAAAGTATCTTAATTTTGTTTTTTAAGACTTTGATGGTAAATGAGCGCTGGTTGTTCTCCTTAACCGACTCCTCCTTTAGAACAGGAATTGTCAAACGATATTGATGTAGCCCAGCCTCTTCCGGAGTGATGGTAAGATCGACACTCTGGGTCGCTCCGGATTTGCCCAGGCTTAAGTTTTGCTGGGCTAAAGACTTTTTCTTCTCCTTTATCGAAACCAGGATTTTCAGATTATCAAAGCCTGTCTGCGAGATATCCACTTGAATGGGAATTTGATCACCAACATAAGCAATATCATTATAGATGATCCTCTCTATGGATACGTCTTTGGGAGGAATATACTCGCCCACCCCATAGGCGTAGATGGGGATGTCCTTCGATTTTGCTACCAACACCGGATCTTTACCCAGATTATTCGCTCCATCGCTTAGGATCACGATGCCGGCAAAATTTTCCTCGCTCAAATTTTTGACTACCGATTCTATGGCTTCTCCTATGGAAGTGGCGTTGCCCAGAGAATCAGGAAACTTTCCTTTTATATCCAGCGGGATGAGGGAGTCAGCAAAACCGAATGTTTTTAATTCTGCCCCAGACGAGATCTTTTCAAATATATCGTTTTTTAATAAATTCTGTAGTTCCTCTATTCTTTTTATATCAGTCCCCTTCAGGTTCATGCTTCTGGAGATGTCCACAAGTAAGGCGATCACCGGCTTTTGGGAAACCTTTCTGGCGATGGTTAAAATCGGCTCGGATAGAACCAGAAAAAGGGAGAACAAAGCCAAAATCCTCAGACCCAGAAGCAAAGCCTTTTTTCTTTTACTTAAAGGAGGAAAAGTGTGACGATAAGTGAGGATGGCGAAAAAAAGAGCCAGGATGAAAAGCCCAATCACCACCTCCAGATTTCTCCCTTGAAGATTTAGAAGTAATTCACTGATTCCAAGCAAAGGGTTTTTCTCCTTTCAGAAGACTTATACAAACATACGCAACAGTTGACCCTGACGTTTTTAAAAGAGGTCTCTGAAAAACTGCAAGGAGAAAAGAATTTGGAGTGTTCACCTTCCTTCGACAAGCTCAAGACGGTGAGCAAAGTCGAACCGTTAGGTGAACCATGTAAAGGTTTGTTATCTTTCCCCCCCCGCCGGGGGATCCTGAGGACAAGATGTTTCAGTGCCCGCCAAAGGCGGGACACTCCAGTAAAACCTCTCCCCATTTGATTTTTTCAGAACTCTATTAAAAGGAAATTTAAGCACACCGATGATCACTGCAAGATGGTATTTACTTGAGTATGAAGGAAGGATGGCTTAAAAGATTTTGGTTCTTTATGTTTCCAAAGGGAACAAAAGTTTAAAACTAAAGTTATTTTTCTCTTTCGATCACAAAGCCGACCAGATCCTGTAAGGCTTTTTTGTATTTTGAATCTTTCAGATCGGAAAGATAGCTCAGTGCTTTCTTTCCGAAGACGGTCGCTTTCTTTTGAGCGTATTCCACTCCACCGTTGCCTTTTATCAGAGAGAGAATCTTATCAAAATCTTTTTGATTGAAGTCATTTTCCAAAAGCTTCAAAATCTTTTTTCTGGAGGAAGGCTCACACTCTCTTAAGGTATGTATCAGCGGCAAAGTGATCTTTCCTTCCCTTAAATCATTTCCCAGACCTTTGCCGGTCTTTTCGGTCTCACCCACCCAATCCAAAAGATCATCGGTTATCTGGAAAGCCATTCCCAGGTTTTGTCCATATTCTTTTAATTTTTCCTGCACCTTCTTGTCTGCTCCAGCCGCTACGGCACCGGATTCACAGGAGGCGGTGAAAAGTGATGCAGTTTTTTCAGAAATGATTTGGAGATAGGTGGCCTCATCCAGATCAAAGTTATGGCTCTCCTGAACCTCATTCATCTCTCCGATGCTCAAATTCTCTGTTGCTCTGGAGATGGTGGAAAGAAGAGAGGAGGATTTCGTCTCCACTATTAATCTCAACGACTTGGCCAGAAGAAAATCGCCCATCAACACCGAGACTAAGTTGTTCCATTTATGATTTACCGAAACCTGCCCTCTTCTTACCTTGGATTGATCTATCACATCATCGTGCAGGAGCGTGGCGGTATGTATGCACTCAATCGCCAATGCTACGTTCATCACTTGTGGGTTCGAGGCGGAGTTAGCCCCGGAGTTCATACATGCCCCGTATGAAAGAAATACCATTGCCGGTCTGAGCCTTTTGCCCTTGCGATTCACCAGATGGCCAGCCACCTGTGAGATCAGAAGAGAATCAGAACTCAGATTCTCCTTGAGCCTCTCGTCAAACAGGACCAGGTCTTTTTTAACCGGCGAAAGGATTAAATTAAGTTCCATGTCTTAAGTAAAGGTTAACTCTTTTGCAGAAAAAAGTTAAATCACTGTAATTTCGTCGGGTCAATAATATCACATTTTTTCTCAAAAGTCAAACAAAAAACTTCCAGAACCTAACTTACTAAGAGGAGCAGGAAACAGTTTACATCTTATTATTGATTTTTTCTCCCCCACCTGTTTTGGGCTTGACTTGAAATCCCCCTTTAGCAAAGGGGGATTTAGGGGGATTTTTCAAGTTTCAAATCCCCCCTTTCCCCCTTTTCTAAAGGGGGGGGATGTAAACAATTATATGCTCTCCTTAATATGTAGGTCAACCCCGCCAAAGGCGGGGTTGACAAATAAGGATGCGTATGCATTCATACGAATTTGTCAAGCAGGCTACGCCATGCTTGACCTACTGAGACTTGACTTGAAATGCGTATGCATTCATACGAATCCCCCTTTAGCAAAGGGGGATTTAGAGGGATTTTTCAAGTTTCAAATCCCCCCTTCCCCCTTTTTCTAAAGGGGGGATGTAAACAATTATATGCTCTCCTTAATAAGTTAGGTTCTGAAGCATAAGTTAGGTTCTGGTATTGGTCTGGAATCCAGTGTAAAATCTTCTGCTTTAAAAATGGGTTGTGGGCACAGGTTTTAGCGCTAACATAATGTCGATCGATCTTCCTTCAGGTTTAAAGTAAAGAAGTCTCAATGTGCCGGTGTTACCTCTCAGAGGCCCTTTAGCCGAGACCATCCCAGTGTAAACTAAAGCCGCACCAAAATTTTTGACTATACATCAACAGAAAGCATCAGCCATCCCCGCCAGAGGAGTCAAGACCACTTTTCCAGACAAAATCAAGTTTCCAATTTTCATGTCGACAATATAATAAAAGCAAGACCAAGACATAAATGACTTCGTACCGTCACACAAATTGTTGATGAAAAGCCCATTCCGCCAGAGGCGCCCGCCCCGCCTTTGGCGGGGGGATCTGCCTATGGCAGAAATTTAGGTTATGCTTAGATCGTTTAACGGTGTCGAAGCCCGTATCGGATGTCGAAGTTCGATGTTCGAGGCTCAAAAATACCTAATGAATTCGGGACTTTACGGGAGCTTCGCCGAGCCCCAGCCCAGATGGGTTGGCAGGCGGGCAAGGCGAAACCAAAGCTTAACTTTATTATAAAACTGCATCGGATTTCCCGAAAATTAAACATGCGTATGTACACATACAAGTTTGTGCACTACGGGTTTCAACCCTTATCTTGCCTGAGTTTCGGGCATTTAGTTGCGAAAATATCAACAATTCATGAGACAGCGTCAATAATTTTAATCACTTTCCATCATCAGGTTATTTGAAAAATGAGTAAACCTAATAAAACAGTTTGACAAAATCGCAAAAACAGATTATTCTTTTACTCCGAAAACGCAAAAAAGGGGGGAAGATGCCTGAGATCGTGGTTAAGTTTGAGGACAAGGTAATCGAAAGGGTGGTTACTCAAAAGAAAAGAATAAGCATTGGAAGGACTCAGGACAACGATATAGTTCTGGACAATAAAGGGGTCTCCAGAAAGCATGCTCTGATCGAATTTGACCAGGATGCCGCTTTGATCCTTGATAACGAAAGCCTGAATGGAACCTTTGTAAACAACCGAAAGATAACCGAGGAGGTATTGAAAGAAAACGATCAGGTCACCATCGGCAAGTTTGACTTGATTTATCATCGAGACGCTCCCAGAGAGACTCAGCTAGCTGAGTTAGACGGGACCATGGTCTTAAAAACCCGAAAACAGAGGGAACTTCTGGAAAAGGATAAAGAAGCCAGAGAGGTGGCCGAAATAGCTGGTGGATCAGTTCTTGTGGGTGAAGCGTTCACCACTCAGAAGCGGTTTTCCTTAAATAGACCGGTTATCACCTTTGGCAAGGCAAAATTTGTGAACATACCAGTTAAGGGCTTTCTGATATCCAGAATTCAAGCCAAAATCATCAAAGACAAAGACGATTTTGTGCTGGTGAATCTGGGACGCAAAGGCAAGACTAAGGTGAATGGAGAAGGTATCCAAAGATACCGCCTTAAAAATGATGACCTAATTGAAGTAGGCAGGTCAGTGTTTCGTTTTATTCAGGGAAGCAGCAAATGAGATATGGATTCTTCTCAGACGTCCATTCCAATCTGGAAGCTTTGAAGGTAGTGGTGGCAGACTTCCAAAAGGAAAAACTGGATAAGGTGTTCTTTTTGGGTGATGCGGTGGGATATGGACCTGATCCCAACGAATGCGCCTCCTTAATTGATCAGATGGCGGATGTGAAATTGATGGGAAACCATGATTATGCCGCATTGGGATTGATAGAGACTAATCTGTTCAATGAATATGCACAAAAATCCATGGAGTGGACCAAAAGCGTCCTAACCGAGAAAAGCTTAAAGATCCTATCCCGCTTCATCATGGACCACAGATTTGATCAGTCCTATTTAGTTCATTCTACCCCCAAGGAGCCGCAGGAATGGAATTATATCCTGGATTTAGATGACGCCGAGGAGAACTTTAACTTTTTTAATAAGCAGGTCTGCATCATAGGACATTCACATTTTCCGGTCATCATCAAAAAATATGATGGGAGGCATTGCTTTTTGCATGATGAGACCTGGGCCAAGATAGAAAAGGGATTCAAATATATCATAAATATCGGTTCGGTGGGACAGCCACGAGACGGGTCCAATCAGGCCTGTTATTTGATCTACAACACAGAAGAGAAGATAGCCACTTTGAAGAGGCTTCCTTACGATTTCAAAAAGACCCAAGCGAAGATGAAAAAGTGGGGGTTACCCCAATTTCTTATTGATCGGCTGGCTGTGGGAAGGTAGTTAGATCAAAACTGTTTTTCAAATTTGAAAGAGGTTTTATTTAGGGGGCATTACTGCCGGGCTTCAGCACGCATTCTTGTATCGATTACTAAAAGAAGGCCTTTTTCAGGTCCTCGGTTGGCTGGCTAACCAAGTCTTTTAATAGGATTCTGTTGACTTAAACTTGGCCGGACGGAAAACCTTAGGGAATCATCTTAGCTTACTCATGTTTCATTAAGAAAGGGAAAGCTTCGGTGGGAGAATCAAAAAAAGATACTCGGATTCACAACCTAAAATTTATTCCTACAAATGTGTTGAAAAAATTTTCGGGGCTAATCCTATATGTTTTGATAACCATTCTGGTCATCTCTTTGTATGGGGGAAAGTATGGCTTTCTGGAGAAACAAGCTACGCAGATGCAGGATGGAATGTTTAAGCTGAGAGGAAAGATTGATACACCTCCAAAAGACATCATCATCGTGGGGATTGACGACAGATCTGTAGATCATATAGGTCGGTGGCCCTGGCCCAGGGATGTGTTGGCTCAACTGATATTTGCCATTTCACAGGGTTCTCCCAAGGTAGTAGGGCTGGACATATTTCTTCCGGAGCAGATCGAGGAGGACACCTCCGGTCGGACAGACATTTTAGCCGAAGAGATTTATGCCGCCGGCAATGTGTTTCTTCCCATCTATTTCAGTCTTTCGGATGTGGGGATAACACCTGCACCAGCCCCGGACCCCATTAAGAAATCTGCCATCGGCGGCGCCGGAAATTTAAGCAAAGCCACGTCCTCTCTTGTGTGTGCCAGACAGATATATTATCCCAGCCACCTCCTGATTAAGTCATCCCACGGTTTTGGTCATATTAATATTGACTATGATGCAGATGGATTGATCAGAAAAGAGCCACTTTTGATCAATTATGACGGATATTTATATCCATCATTTGGTTTGCAATTAGCCAGCAGGTATCTGAAAATCAATCCAAGTCAAATCAAACCCAAACGGGAGGGGGGGCTGGTTGTAGGAGACATTACCATTCCCATGGATAAAAGCCATCGAATGCTTTTGAATTATCGGGGACCGAATTTGAGTTTCCAGCGGGTTTCGGCTATGGAAGTTCTAACCGGTGAAGTGGATCCCAAGATATTCACACAGAAGGTGGTATTGGTGGGTTTGACCTCAACCGAGTCCAGGACCTGGGTTAAGGTCCCCACGTTTAGGGAAATAAATGAGGTGGAAAGGATTGCCACTGTCACCGAGAACATCTTACACCACGATTTTCTAAGACATCTTTCTCCCTTTTGGAATGTTTTGATTTTGATCTTAATTGGAATCTTCTGTGCTCTGGTGCTTCCCAATGTATCTTTGACTTATCGAATAGTAATTCTTCTGGTGTTTTTGTTTGTGGTATTCAATCTCAATTACATTCTTTTCTCCTCATTTGGGATTCTGACCAAGCCTATCTATCCCATCCTGGAACTTTTGCTTTTCCTGATCGCCGCCCCCACCATCAAACCTAAAGCGATGAGAAGGAAGGAAGCTGAAGAAGAGAGATTGGAGATGGAAAGTGCAAAGGTGGAACTCCACACAGATCGAGATCAAAAGCAAACTGGAAAAGAACCATCAGAGAGAAAGGTGGACGTTTCCATCCAAAGGGTGAGTAAGGAATCAATCCGCGAAAAAACGGAGCAAATATATTCAGAGACAACTGAGCCAAGAGGAAGTGATGGAAGAGAGAAAGCAGAATCACCACCTTCATCCACCCCTACAACTGGCGTACCTGCAGATCAAACCGTTGCATCTCCTGAGACCCCGATCTCTCCGACTCCCTCAGATGAAAGCGTTACTCCTCCCCCTGCAGGAAAATCTCCTTCTCTTTCTCAGTTTGGTCGTTATAAGATCATCCAGCTTTTAGGAAAGGGTGGAATGGGGACGGTATATAAGGGATTGGATCCGGCGATAGACAGATCAGTTGCTCTTAAGACCATAAGATGGGATTTCGCCCTTTCTCCGGCTGAAATCTCTGAGCTTAAGGAGAGACTGATTCGGGAAGCCAAGGCGGCTGGCAAACTTTCTCATCCAAACATAGTGACCATCTATGATGTGGGAGAGGAAGGGGGTCTGCACTATATAGCCATGGAATATCTTTCAGGTTATACCCTGGAAGATTTCATCAAGAAAAAGGGAGAACTAAATTACAGGATCGTTGCCAAAATTATCATTCAGACATGCGAGGCGTTAAGCTACGCTCATCACCACGGTATCGTGCATAGGGATATCAAACCAGCCAACATCATGCTTTTAGAAGATTTTCATGTAAAGGTTATGGATTTTGGAATCGCCCGATTGGAGACGACTTCCTTGACCCAAAGTAACGTAACATTGGGCACCCCACGTTACATCTCCCCAGAGCAGTTAGAGGGGAGGCCGGCAGATAAAAGGTCCGATATCTTTTCTTTAGGAGTGGTGATCTACGAGCTTCTCACCAGGCAGAAGCCTTTTTACGGAGAAAACATCAGTTCGCTTATGTATCGTATTTTGAATCACCATCCTTCGGCCCCGTCCAGCATAAACGAAAAAACTCCTTTAGTATTCGATCGGGTTGTAGCCAAGGCTATGGCGAAAATACCAGAGGAGAGGTATCAGGATGCGGAGGAGATAAGCAAAATCTTAAAAGAGTTCATCGCCAGTTTCGTGGTTAGCCGTGCCATCCGGATATAACTTTGCATTGAGCGGGCTTCATTTTCCCAAAGACTGAGAGTTTCGGTCAGATCAAGAAAATTTAAGCAACGCACAACTTTGTGAACCCACATTCTCTGCGCAAATCTAATTCGTTTTCACAAAACAAACATAGGGGTAGAGCTTCAGGGACTGTTGAAAAACCCTATTGGCAGAGCTAAATGCCCTTCAGGGTGAATCCCTTTCCTTCGACCCTGAGGTCTCAGGACCGAAGGGCAGGATGAACCCTGACCTATCTCTGAAGGCTACCTTATCAAGACATTTTTTGTTTTTTTGTTATTAACTGATTTTAGGTTTTTTGGTTTTTCCCATCTATCTTTTCGTGCCGCTATAGGCGAAGTATTGTTTTTACTCGGTGCTGGGCTTCCCAATTATGTTTAACGGTGTGCCTTTCCGCCAGAGGCGGATCCGCCTGCGGTGGACAAGGGGGAGGGAATGTTATTAACCTCACCCCCTTGTTTCCCCCTCTCCACAAAGTGTCGGAGATCCCGCCAAAGGCGGGGAAGAGGGGGACTAAGGGGGAGAGGTTATTTAATAATATGCAAAAAATCACCCAACAAAAACTGCATTCTTCCGATCAGAAGGGATATTCGGGACATGACCGTATATCCGAAAGTGGCTCCAAAGAAGATCATCAAAAACCAGGTGCCCACTCTTGCAGTCGTCCCGAACCAGCCTTTATGCTCCCGAGAGAAAAAGAAATAAGCTAAAGTGGTGGCGATGCCAACAAAAACGATAATTCCATCTATGGAAGCCATACTGCTCATGGTTGCTTGCATCTGGGCGAAGATCTTCGCTTGAATAGTGGCAGGGATGGCAACGCCGGCACCCGCTCCGATGATCAAAGCGATGGAAATTCGGGATAACCAAACGTACTTAGGAAAAAATCTGAGCAACATAAAAAGACCCAAAATTCCAGGTATAATATAATCAAATTTCCCCTCTTTGAAAACAGGATTTATCAATTTCGGCATGAGAGTGGTGTTCAAAGCAATAACCAGGACATAGCCCACCGATATACCCACCAGCAGATGCTCGGCAAACTTGTAAAAGGGATTATCCTTGTACAAAAATGAAAAAATGCAGAGGGTTAAGAAGACGGCGATGACTGTTCCTAACTCCATAAGTTAACGCTCCTTCGATCCCCCCTCACCCTGCCCTCTCCCCTGAGGGGAGAGGGTATGATGTTTCTGTCCACGGTCCACAGCAAAAATGGTTTTTACGGTGGACTGTCGACCGTTGACTGTAGACGATTTTTCCTGAAATAGCTAATATTTCCCACGATCACCAACAAAATTATCACCAGATGACAAACGGATTGAGCGTCCATTCCTCTTTGCCCCATCCCCGGCTTTTCGATCAGCATCTCATATTCTGCCGCTCCTTTGAGGCCGCCTAAAAGTCCCTTCATCTGCCCAGAGGAGAGAAACGGATAAAACGAGGTTGCCATTACCGCGGTGGTGGCACAGGCGAGCTTTTTATGATAGCGGGAGACGGCATAATCCACCCACCAGACCGGCATATCACCATCCGTCACCGAAATTATCAGGGAAATATCTCCATAATTTTTGATCTTTTTCATCATCGGAATTTGCTCTAAAGGGAGATTTTTGTAATCCTGCGGGAATACTCTAACTATATCCTCTCCCATCCCCAGAATAGCCGCCTGATATTGTGGCCTGAATCCCAGAAACACATAGTCTTTCCCATATTTTGCGTGGTATTCATTCGCCGCCCGTCTTAGAATCTGATCTCCGATAACAGTTCCCTCAGCCAGAAGAGCCAATCCAACCACTTTAAGTTTCTTGGTAAAACAGTGATGTAGTATAGCCTGAGCCATAGGTTTGACTTCCGGCAGAGAGGAGGCTTCATGGTCAAATGAGATCAAAACCACCGAGCCGGAATCCAGTTGGTCTATCTCTTCATATACTTGCATGACCTCCGAGGTTACCTCATTGGGCAATCCGATTCTGATTACCAGAGGAATGGCAACAGAAAGAGCAATCAGAATAAATATCAATTGTCGAGACATTATGAAGAAATTAGAAATTCAAAATTAGAAATTCAAAATTAAAACCAAAAGCTAAAACCCCATGCAGGGACATGAAGATTTCGTCAATTTTGCATTTTGAGTTGGAATTTTGCATTTTGTTCTTTTAATTTTTAACTTTCTACACCGATATGTTCTCTTAATTCCCAAGATCATTCTTAGACCTATTTTCTCTTTAACAAAACCAAGGCTATATCATCCGTCTGTACTACTCCTTTTATGGATTCTTCTACCTGTTTAAGAATCAAGTCGGTGATGGAATCTGCGGATTTCTGATGAATCCTGACCAAAAAATCTGCCAGGTTATCTTCACCCCAGGGCTCGATTTCCGGAAGACCAGCCTCGGTTAACCCATCTGTATATAAAAGCAGAAGATCTTTGGAGTTAAGAATGATCGAACCGGTTTGAAATTTAGAATCAGGGATTATCCCCAAAACTATCCCTCCCTGGGTAAGTTTTTCGACGGCGCCATCCTGGCGCACAACCAGTGGTGGATTATGACCGGCATTTACATGTTTGAATTCGCCGGTCGAATTATCCAGGACGCCATAGAAGAAAGTGACAAATAAGTCAGGCGAGGTATCTTTGAAGATACTTTTGTTGATTCTGCTGACCAGTTCATCTGCAGGGCAATCCTGTGCCAAAACGTGGAGAGCAGCATGAAGGTTCGCCATAACCAGGGCGGCAGGTACACCTTTGCCCGAAACGTCCGCGATTACTATCCCCACCCCTTTTTTCAGCGGTATAACATCGAAATAATCTCCACCAACCTCTTTTGCTGATTTGAAAAAGGTGGAGACGTCAAAGCCCTCGATCTGAATATTACCGGAAGGCAAAAACCCAGCTTGCACCTGGCGAGCCACCTGCAATTCCTTCTCCAAAAGCACCTTCTCTTTGAGCTTCTCATAGCTTTTCTCCAGTTCCGCCTTGATATGCTCGTAAGCTCCGATCAAAAGGCTTAACCCCAAACCAATTCCACCTGCAATCAGCAAGATTATAAACAGCGCTTTGGTCGGCCCCCTAATCACGAGCCCGAGTTGCTTGATCAGTATAAAGAACAACATGGCGGCAAAAAGACTGGTCAGAAAATAGATTAAGACTTTGCCGATTGAGTCTAAAGGTCTTGGAAGCACCTCCACCCTGCGCATAATTAGCGCGGCTACAAGAGTATTGGAAAAACCGATCATGTTCCCGATAATGCTCCCAAAGATAGCTGACTTTAAAACCAGATTCCAGGAAAATGCTCTTGCAAAAAAATAGCTGATCAATAGGAAAGTGACGAAACCAGCGATAGTAGATATAATAAAAATATTAAGATAGATTGGAAGATTTGCTTTTTTTTGCATCTCAGAATTCTTTCTTTCGTCATTGACTTAGGTTACCAACCAGCAGGATCACTTTCCACCCAGATAGGTTCTCTCAATTCCCAAAATTATTCTTAATGAGGTTGAGATGGTTCCCAAGCCGATTCCGATATAGATTCCCCTTTTGGCTGCCATACTGGGAGTGCGTAAGATCCAATTGGCGGCATCCGGGATCCAGTGGGAGATAAGACTTCCCAGTGGAACCCGTCCCAGCATTACCACTATTGCGATCACAAGCAGCAAGCCCGCCTCCCAGCTTCGGGCACGGAATCCGCGGTATGCCGCCGATGCTACAAAGAAAGCTAAAAGCGAGAACATGGTGGATTGCATGGGAGCTTGCAGGTTATTGAACATCCACAAAAACGGCGTGTTTTCTCCTGTCCCCTTCCACAATCCCAGGATGACCATCACAGCCAGACCAATAAGGCCAACCAAATTGTATCCCCACGCAGTTTGAGTCCGGGCGATCTTTTTTGCATTTAGTTTGGCATAGCTTATCACTCCTACCAGCAGAGTGAAAACAAAAATTATCTGCATCCAGTCTAATACCGTTTGGTAAGCTGAAACAGATACCCCATGAGGAACAAAGAACTGAACCAGCATGAAAAGACCGAATACAAAACAGACGACTATAGGAATTGTTCTTTGCATATAAATAATGTAAAATTCAAAATGAAAAACTAAAAATTACAAATCAAAATTCAAACTTAAAAAGCCTTTTCTTTTGTGAACTCAGAAGCAACGGGATAATTATTCTTGAATGTGAAATTTTTAATTTTGAACCGCAATTTTGCATTTTGCTATTTGAATTTTGAATTTCCTACCCGATGTTGAAAAGCTCTATAAATTGCTTAAAACCCAAGACTCCAGCAATCCCCCCAATCAGTATCAGAAAAACGATGATCGCTTTCAGCCAGTCCTGCCCCTTTATGCTTCCCAATATCTGTGGGTCCTTGGTCAGGTATCCGCTGGCAACAAAAAGCTCCTCCCCTATCAGGGTGTAATCACATGCCACTATGAAAAAAGAGAGCTGGATGGTTGAATCCGTTCCGGCGATCTGGAGCGCTCCGATGGAATTTCCGGTCTCGGCAAGAAGTAAAGCCTCTGCCTCAAAAGTTCCGAAAAAGAGATTTGTGGCGGGAAGCTGACGGGTCATGATCCCATCCACTGCCGCGGCATAACCAAATTGACTCTGGGTAACAAAGAATATATTGTCAGGATTGTATGCCTCCGGATGTCCCGCTTTTGAATATGCCTCCCAGACCACCTCTTGAGCTGTGGTCATCACCACCGGATCATAGTTGGGGAATATCAGAGGGGTATTATATTCTGCTGTCTTCTCTGCCACGTTGGATAAGATGTTCATGGATGCCATGGTAGCCACTCGATCCATTTTGCCCAGACCGGAGGAATAAAGTATGGGTTTCCCCATCTCGGTGGCTCTTCCGATGGCGTTATCCATTGCCTGCAAGCCGGCAATCGGCCTGATGTAAAACTTCTTCCCCCTTTTTCCATACAGGATGAAGCCCAAGATGAACAGAAAACAGATAATCACGCCCAAAAGGACATTGATTCGTTGGGTATGAAACCATTGTCCCTTAGAGACCACCGGTCCGAAAACCGCAGAAAACAAAACATCATCCTCTTTGGTCACTTGCAAGAGATAGAAATATTTGACCCCATCTTTAACGTTGGTGTCGATTAATTTTGTATCTTTTGACGATACCATTCCTACCAACTGGAAACTGTTCTCTTCCTCGGCTGATCTTAATATCTCATATTCAACTTCTGTGGCATCTTGTGGTAAGCCTTCAAAGGTGAGGGTGATACTTCCGCCTTTATCATTGGGCGTGTCCTTTGCCTTTAATTTAACCGGAAGCCCGGCGGCAGAAACGGTTGAAGTGAGAAGAAGGAAGGTTAAGCAGAAAATGACAAGTTTAGGTTTCAGCATCTCTGTTCTGATAAAGGGTCGATAATTTTTTATAAGCTAAAGAATTCCCCTTACTTGTCAAGCTAAAACTGCTCTGCCTGAGATGTTATCTTCCCACGACACCAGAGCGGATGATAACATCCGCCCAGGAGCTTTAATCATTCACAGCAGATGGAACAGATTAAGTAGATAAAAATTATCAGTATCAGCTTAATCCCATTAATCAGCTGTGAGGTAATCTCCTGTTCCCTGTGGAGAAGTTATCACTTCACGGCATTAGGTTGGAGATCCCGCCAAAGGCGGGATCGCATGGCTCACACCAAAGGTGTGGTGAATGATAATGTCCGCCCAGAAGCGTTAATCACTCCCAGCAGATGAAGCAGATTTAGCGAACTTTTGCAGCAGATTGTTTGCTTCCAGGATCTTGAGAAAAGATGTTTGTATCTGCTTAATCCTAATAATCAGCTGTGAGGAAAAAAGGACAGCCAGTCCCTCGATTGCCAGCACCTAACTTATGGTAATCAACTAATTATTATGACGATCCCAGACGGGTCTCCGTTCAAGATAACGCCATAGCTTTTGTGAGAAAAGGGACTGTAGGGGCGATGCTCCGGGGATTGTTGAAAACCCTCTTTGGCAGTGCTAAATGCCCTGCCCTATAGATAGATGGTAAGTAACTGTTTCCCATAGGGGCGGGAATTTATCCCGCCCAAAACGTGACTTTTTCAACAAACCCTCCGCTATCGCCCAAAAGTTCGGGCGGACACAGAGGTCCGCCCCTACTAACCCCTTTCCGAGAACAGCAGACTATGGTCATATAATTTGTCAAATTAAAAAGTGGATGACCATAAGTCAGGTTCTGGTCTGGAGCACCAACGGGAAGCATGCAAGAAGTAATAGGTAGCCGCAGGCTTCCTTCGGACTGAGTCCTTCAGGACGAATGTCAGCCTGCGTGGCGGAATAAAAAAAATAAGAAACCTACTAAAGATTTTCTTGACCAGGCAAATCATATCTGTTATCTTAGGGAGAACTAAAACCTTCAAGGAGGTGTTAAATGAAGTTCAAAACTGTTTTACTGTTAGTTGCGTTTCTGGTGGGTGTATGGTTTTCTTGCTCCGACACCTCGGCTGAATCTAGGGTGGAGCAGATATTGAATGGAGCGGACACCTGGATTGTACAGGATACCTCTCGCATCCTAAGTTACATTGATAGCTGTAATCAGGTAACCGACAATGCCTTGAAAGGCTCCCAGCACTGGCAGTCCACCTATGACGACCTGAGTTTCCTTCTGGGCATAGACTTAGCCACCGATCCGAAGATAGATAATACTGGCAGAATCTATTTTCTTATGAGGATCACCGGCCAGGTTCAGGCACTCTTTTACACGGACCACCCCATGGAGTTCCCTCATCAACTTACCCCTAATAACTGGGCGGATCAGGGTATCTCCATCGGCTTTTTCGATGTCCATCCTTCGGGCAAGTATGTGCTGGTAGGAATCATGCAGTATGGGAATGAAAATTTCGATATTTACAAGTTTGATCGTGATGGGAAATTTCATCCCCTTCTGGTTGCCCCTAACCTTCAGTACCGCAGCATCGTCTTCAGAAACGAAGATGAGTTCTATCTCATTTCCAATGATCGAAAGACCCAAACCTTGATAAAGTACACCATCTCCACCGGCAAGATAGACACCGTTTATACCGAGCCAGGCTGGTATGGACCGGATGATTATCAAGACGGCAAGCTGATCCTTACCCGATGGATGAGCTTCTCTGAAAGCCAACTATTTGTCTTGGATGAAAAAACGAAGAAAGCTAAGGACATAACGAAAATAGGTTTGTACTATGGGGGTTTGTTCACCCCTGATGGAAAGGTTCTCACTTACACTGGGGCTTTGTCAACGGAGGAGGAGTTTACCAAGTTCGCCATAATTGACCTAAAAAAACCCAAAAAACTGAATCTGGTGTATGATCCCAAGACGGAGATTGACGCTTTCGCATGGATTCCGCAACTCCAGATCGCGGTGGGAGCAGTGAACAAGGATGGATACTCTGAACTAATGGCATTCGACCTGAAGGGGAAGCCGGTGGAGGTGCCTCAACCTGAGATAGGAGTGATTAGCAATGTCTCTTCCAATGATTATGGAGATATTGTGTTTGACTTCAGTTCCCCTCGGGTGCCTCCCACTTTTTTCCACTTCCGTTTGGGATGGGAGAATATTGAGAAGATGGTTCCTGTATCCACCTTTGGGTTCGATTTCTCAAACATAGACGTCAAGGTCATTCGTTATCCCTCTAAAGACGGAACCATGATTCCAGCACTTCTTTATGTTCCCAAAGATGCAAAAAAGGATGGAGGAAATCCGGCGGTGGTAAGTTATCATGGGGGTCCACCTGCTCAGAGCCGCCCCTACTTTCAACGCAACATCGCCTTTGCCTTAAGCCGGGGATTGGTCATGCTGTTCCCCAATGTTAGAGGATCTTCCGGATACGGACCCGCCTGGGAAAGGGCAGATAACCTTGATGGACGCTTCTCCGCATTAGAGGATGATATTGCCGCCATCGACTATCTGATCAATGAAAAGTGGTCCAATCCTAACAAAATCGCCATCTGGGGCGCTTCGTATGGAGGCTATACGGTAAACTATCTTGCCACCAATTATCCCAACAAATTTGCCTGTGTTGTCTCCGAGGTAGGCGTAGCAGACGTTGATTATTCAACCACCCATGGAGACGTCACCTTCAGTGCCGGATGGGAAAAGGAGATGGGACCTGTGGGCAGCGAGTTGACTCAAAAGCTCTCCCCTATCTTCTACGCGCAAAACGTCTCCAGACCGATTCTGGTCACCGCCGGATTTCACGATCCGCGTGTCTTCCCCGGCGATCCCCGCCGCTTCGGTTGGGTCTTGAAGGAACTGGGCAAGGACGTGTTCTACTTTGAACAGACCAAGTCCGGACACGGGGGAAGTCAGAAAAGCTTGTTGATCGAAGATTTAACCCGCTCTTATGTCTTTATGTTGGATCATCTGATAAAATAGTGAGAGCAAGAAAAACAAGTTATCCTCTTTAAAGTTATGGGAAAAATGCAGGACTGTGGCGCAGGTTCAAAAGAGCTTGCGCCACAATTCTTTTATCGTAGGGGTTCGATTCATCGAACCCGACGGCCTACAGCCCCGCCAAAGGCGGGGGTCGCATTCATGCGACCCCTACGGTAAAGCTGTGGGGTTCGATTCATCCAGCCCGATAAATCGGGCAACTACAGTTACGGTGAACAGCTCCAGAACCTAACTTAAGTTAGGTTCTGGTCTAGAAGACCTACTGCAAGCAGGTGTTCTTCATCCACCATCCTTTCCCCATTGGTGAAGCCTGCCAGCCATGCACGGATGTGCCCGTCTGGGGAACACCAACGGGAAGCAAGAATTTATCCCGCCTCCACAAAAGCAACAACCTATCTTTTCCTTGACACTCAAAAGACTCACTCTTATATTGCGTTTTGTTTAAAACCTCTCCCCCTTAGTCCCCCTCTCCACATTTGTAGAGAGGGGGAGACAGGGGGTGAGGTTTAAGAATGTTTTTTCAACAATCCCTTTAGATTGCGTCAACTCAAGATGGAGAATCGTATGGAAGAAACTAGTGAACTTCTTCAGCACAGGCAAGAAAAGCTAAAGAAACTGAAAGAGAAAAACATCAATCCGTATCCTTATAGCTTTAAGAGGACACATACATCGTCGGAGATAATTGGAAATTTTGAAAAGCTCGAAGGCGAAGGAACCGAAGTCAAGATCGCCGGAAGGATGATCTCTCTCCGGCTTCATGGCAAGAGTCTGTTTTCCCATCTTAAAGATGGTGCAGGCAAGATTCAGGTTTATGTCAAATCAGATGAGGTGGGAAAGGAGAGGTTCGAGCTTTTTGATCTGTTTGATATCGGAGATTTCTTAGGGGTAAGCGGGAAGGTGTTCAAGACCAAAACCGGTGAGGTCACCGTAAGGGCAAAAGATTTCTGCCTTCTTTCCAAATCGCTCAGGCCCCTTCCTGAGAAATGGCACGGGCTTCAGGACAAGGAGCTAAGATACAGACAGAGATATGTTGATCTGATTGTGAATGACGAGGTGAAAAAGATTTTCCTTTTCCGCACTGAGCTGATCAAAGCTATAAGAAAATTTTTAGACGATCAAGGATTTATGGAGGTGGAGACTCCCATCTTACAACCGCTTTACGGAGGCGCCTTTGCCCGACCATTCGTAACTCATCATAATGTGTTGAATATGGATCTATATCTGCGGATCGCAGATGAGCTATATTTGAAAAGACTTATCGTGGGAGGATTTGAAAAAGTTTACGAGATCTCCAAAAGCTTCCGCAATGAGGGGATGGACAGGAATCATAATCCTGAGTTCACCATGCTGGAGCTGTATCAAGCTTATGCGGATTACAACGACATCATGGAACTCTATGAGAACCTTTTGAATTATGTGGCAACCCAGGTTCTGGGTTCAAATAAGTTTGAATTCGAAGGCAACCAGATAGACTTGACTCCTCCCTGGAAAAGAATTCCACTGTTGGAAGCCATCAAAGAACACACTCCACAACATCTGAAGGAATATATTAGCCTATTTGATAACCTATTAGATAGAAGCGAGCAGGAGATAAGAGAATTTGCAGAGGAATTGAACGTAAAAGAAGACCTGAACCGACCTAAAGGCAAGCTGATTGAAGCCATATTTGAAACACAGGTTCAACCTCATCTGATTCAGCCCACGTTCATTACAGATTATCCGGTGGAGATGTCTCCCTTAGCCAAATACCATAGAGAAAAAGAAGGCTTGACCGAAAGATTCGAGCTTTTCATAGGGGGCTGTGAGATGGGGAATGCTTTCTCCGAGCTGAATGATCCTCAAGATCAAAGGAACAGATTCCTCCAGCAGGCGGAGCTGGCCAAGAGGGGTGATGAGGAGGCGCAAAAGCTGGATGAAGACTTCATTCGTGCCTTGGAATATGGCATGCCCCCCACCGGCGGACTCGGTTTTGGCGTAGATAGACTGGTGATGGTCTTTACCAACACACACTCTATCAGAGAGGTGATCTTCTTTCCCCAGATGAGACCTGTCGAAGATCCCGCCGGAGGCGGCGATTGAAGATCCCGCCAAAGGCGGGGAGGAATAAGATTCCCAACAGATTAAGCGGATTAAACGGAAAAAGTCTCCTCCGCTTAATCCGTTCAATCCGTTGACTGTCTTTTTAGATTTTTCATTTTACTCTTTTAATTTTCTATGTCTTACGAGTTCTTCATAGCCAAAAGGTATCTGAGATCCAAAAGGAAGACCAGGTTTGTCTCCGTCATCACCTTGATCTCGGTGGGGGGGGTTTTGATCGGGGTGACCGCTTTGGATTTTATTCTCTCCATGATGAACGGATTCGAAAAGGAGGTTCGCTCACGCATCATCGGCACCACCGCGCATGTTAGCGTGTTTTCCACTTACAACGAAGGTATCCAGAATTACCAAGAGCTTATTCCCGGAATTAAGGAAGTAAAACATGTGGAGAATGTGGCTCCATATATCTATTACAAAGCCGCCATCGCCTCCAAGACCGGAAGCGACGGGATCGTTGTCCGAGGGATCGATCCGGAAAAGGAGAGATTGGTAACCGATGTGGAAAGAAATCTAAAGATAGGAAGCTTATACTTGGATCAGGAGGGAGATGAGCTTCCGGGAATCCTATTAGGCGCCACGCTGGCAGATAGGCTGGGGGTGGAGTTGGGTGATAATGTAGTTCTATTCAGCTTGAAAGAAGGCTCTTTGACCACCGGCTGGAGCCAGCCCAAAGCCTCCAAGCTAAAACTGAGAGGGATATTCGAGACCGGAATGTATGAATATGATGCTTCTTTGGCTTATATCTCCCTTCCCACCGCCCAAAAGCTTTTCAATCTTGGCAGTAAGGTGACCGGACTTCAGGTCAAGTTAGACAACCTCTACCAGGCGGATAAGGTGGCAAAAGAGTTGGAAGAAAAACTGGGCTATCATTATTACGCCCTGGACTGGATGCACATGCACAAAAACCTTTTCTCCTGGATGGCGCTGGAGAAATATGCCATGTTCATCGTGTTAAGTCTGATCGTAGCAGTTGCCGCATTTAACATCATAAGCACCCTGATCATGGTGGTGATAGAAAAAAGAAAGGACATCGGCATTCTAAAATCCATGGGAAGCACCAATGCCAGCGTAATGAAGATCTTCATGTTTGAGGGATTGGTGGTGGGTGCGGTGGGAATCATCCTGGGAAGCATATTTGGTTATCTTCTGTGCTGGATTCAAAGAAGCTTTAACATAATTTCTCTTCCCCCGGAGATATACTTCATCAGTACTCTCCCCGTGGAAATGCGCCCGCTTGATTTCATCTTGGTGGCTTCTGCCGCCATGATTCTCACCTTTTTAGCTACTGTTTATCCTGCCCGCAGAGCCGCCCAGCTTTCGCCGGTAGAGGCAATACGATATGAATGACTTTGTCGTGGGGCTCCACCACTCTGCAACCCTTATGGTTCAGGGTAGGGTACCCGAACCAACGTTTAAAATTTGATATTGACAGAGACAAAATAAGGAGTAAATTGGGAATGATGAATCAGGGAGACTTAACCGGAGATAGAAAAGCACGTATGATAGAGACTGATGAATTATTCACTATAAAAGAAGCCAGTGCGTGGGCAACGGAGCATTTGGGTAAGACCGTGACGACTTCAAACATCTCTTATCTCATTCAATACGGACGAATAAGGAAAATCGGAAACGATGGAACGACTCAAGTTTCCAAGAAGGAATTAATCAGCTACTACAAATCTTACAACGGGTATAGAGAACTTTCATGGAAAGACCAACTTGGAGAGGATTTAAACTGGGCCTTATCTTTTGACCAATACAAAGAAGCCGAAACTACAAAACACGTTCATCGTCTTCATCCTTACAAAGGCAAATTTATTCCACAACTTGTAGAGTATTTTCTTGATAGCCACACAGACAATTTTAAAAAAGAAACTTACTTCAAAAGGGGTAACATCGTTCTTGACCCTTTTTCCGGTAGTGGAACTACAATGGTGCAATCTTGCGAACTTGGAATGCATGCCATTGGAATTGACGTTTCTGCTTTCAATGTACTAATCGGAAACTGCAAAGTAAAAAAATACAATTTGTTGAATGTTCAAACCGAGATTAAAAGAATAACAAATGCACTTAAAATATTCCTTTCCAACTCACACATACTTGAGTTTGAAGAAAAACTCTTGCAAGCACTCTATGAGTTTAACAACAAGCATTTTCCTGTCCCTGATTACAAATACCGCTTGAAACGAGGAGAAATCAACGAGGATAAATATGGGGTAGAAAAGGGAAAAGAGTTCCTCCCAATATACAACAAACTGGTAAAAGCTTACAAAATTAAGTTAAGGCAAGACAAAGCAGATACATTCCTCGACAAGTGGTATTCACAACATATAAGAGACGAAATTCAATTCGTATTTGATAAAATCAAAAAAATTAAGAATGCCGACACAAAGAAAATCATTAGCATCATTCTGAGCAGAACCATTCGCTCTTGTAGAGCAACCACTCACGCAGACCTTGCTACTTTAATTGAACCGATAACAGCAACATATTACTGCTCTAAACATGGTAAGATATGCAAACCTCTTTTCTCAATTCTTAAATGGTGGGAAACATACACCAGAGACACTGTGAAACGCCTCTTTCAGTTTGATAAATTGAGGACACAAACTTTTCAAGTTTGTTTAACAGGAGACAGTCGAACAATTGACATCTTCAAAGAACTCGAAAAGAAAAGTCCGAGATTCGCAAAATTGGCGAGAAAGCAAAAAATCAAAGGGATATTTTCAAGTCCACCATACGTTGGACTGATTGACTATCACGAACAACACGCTTATGCTTATGAACTCTTTGGCTTTAAACGCCAGGACGAACTTGAGATTGGTCCTCTTTGCAAAGGACAAAGCAGGGAATCGAAACAAAGCTACATTGAAGGAATAATCAGCGTCCTTAACAACTGCAAGAAGTTTCTAGTTGATGATTATGACATCTTCCTGGTAGCCAACGACAAATTCAAACTGTATCCGACAATTGCAGAGAATGCTGGAATGCAAATCGTCAATCAATACAAGCGCCCAGTATTAAATCGCACCGAAAAAGACAAAGGTGCATATTCAGAAACTATCTTTCATTTAAAACAGAAGTGAGATATGGAAACTTTTTATAATACAGAAGAGATAGAAATCAACCTTACCATTACTGAAGACAAAATATTTTGTGAATATGGAAAGATAGATTATTCTTTCTCAGAAGATTCGGTAATCATTAATTCAATAAGTGTTTATTTAAAAAGAAATCATGTCGGAACAAGGCTTGTTAACGAATTGGAAAATCTTTCTCGTCAACAAGGATTTAAAATTATTGAAGTCCCCGTTTCACCAACTAAAGAGGCAATCCAATTTTGGAAGAGTTTAGGTTACATGCCTGCTTCTGAAGAAGATCATTATTGGATGAAGAAAATAGTTCGTAGTCATCGTGAAAGTGCTTGGGATACCCCACAGGGTGTTGTAGTCATGGTCAAAGAAGGAACTAATTAATATGGCACTATCTCCACAGCAAATAACAAATACTGAGAATGTCTTACGCAACAGCTTAAGACATAAGTTCGAAAACTACAATCCAGAACCCGCCTCAATGCCATTTCATACAAGATTACTTGGCAAAGATCGAATGGCTTTGTTCTCCTTCATACATTCATTAAACACAAACTTCGGAACAAGTATTTTTGAACCTGTTGCGTTGGCATTAGCTTCTTCAAGTTTTGCAAATGCTGCATCACACCAGACAGCGGGAACACAAATTTCGTCAGAGGCTCACAGAGTTATTCAAAACATAATGGACGGATTAGCAACTACGAATTCATCTCCAAACAAAGAACAGGAAATCAATGCAATCAGAGCAGTTTGCGTTCAGGGAGAGATGAAAACTGTTAGACTAACTAAAGTTGATATAAAACTTGTTGCTCACAACGGGACGATTTACCTCTTTGACCTCAAAACTGCAAAACCGAATATTGGTGGTTTCAAAGAATTTAAGCGAACACTTTTGGAATGGATTTCTGCAACGCTTGCGGCTAACCCAACGGCAAATGTTCAATCGCTCATAGCAATTCCTTACAATCCTTATGAGCCAAAACCTTACAACCGCTGGACAATGCGAGGAATGTTAGACCTTGATAGCGAGTTGAAAGTTGCAAGTGAATTTTGGGATTTTCTTGGAGGTGAAGGAGCATATCAGGACTTACTGGATATTTTTGAAAGAATTGGAATTGAATTGCGACCAGAAATTGACAACTATTTTGCAAGATATAACCAACAGTAAAATCCCATCGCACAAAGGCACACACATTATAACAGAAAAAGCTAAAACCGCATCTGTCATCTATTGCGTCGGCGGCAAGAGGGAGCGCGCTACTTCGGATAACAGCGCATTCGGTCTTCGCCACATTTGCCTTCAATAAACGTCACTTATGCGCAAATCGTTAAGCGAAATCGCCTTTCGCCCGCAAAAGCTTTATCTCTCGTTTTTCCGAGTGCACGCATGTTTTGACAGGCTCACTGTCACGAGCGAAGTCGAAGCAAGTGGCTCTCTCTATATCACTTTTAGAGGAATAACTCACCTTTCTGGCTACTGTCTATCCCGCCCGAAGAGCCGCCCAGCTTTCGCCGGTAGAAGCAATCCGCTATGAATAAAGGAAGATGAATCCCTGCTACAGACGGGTATTCTTTCCACAGGATCCTGCAGAAAGGTTTCTATACCAGAAGGCAGAAGCTTTTTTGGCTCAACTAAGCTTCTGCGTTTGCGGATTGATCCCTAACCATCTTATGCACAGCCTTGCTGGGGAGGGGGACCGCTTTTATACAGGTAATTTATCAGGTAAAGCACATCAGCGATGTCAATTGTGCAGTCACCACTGGGATCTCCTGCCGCCATGGGATCAGGAGCAGGTCCGTTCTTGTAAAGGTAGTTAATCAGATAAAGTACATCTTCCAGATCTACTATCTCATCCCCGTTAGCATCACCTGGCACATAAGGGCCCTCCATTGCGACAACCACCGCCTCATAGGCATTAATTCGACCATGCCCCAACTGGGTGCTTTTTCCGGTTACGGGATCATAATAATAGCCACCCACCTGTTCGGCGGTCTCCTCAAGGATCTCCCTTATCTCTGAAGGGATCAGATTGGAGTCGACAGCCAGAATCAATGCCGCCGCTCCTGCCACCATGGGAGACGCCATGGAGGTGCCGGCGCAATAGCCATAATTCTGGGTGATACCATCATCATTAAGGGTGACATAGTAATCAGGCATAGTGGAGTAAATATCATCGGTATTGTAAGGATAACCATATCCACCCGGTGCCGCCACGGAAACCTGGCTTCCTATGCTGGAGAATTCAGAAACATGATCGGTGTGCTCGGTGGAGGAGACACAGACAACGTTTTGATATGTGGCCGCATAAGCCGCAGGATAAATAACCGATCCTCCCCAGTTATTTCCAGCGGCGGCAACCAGAAGAAGGTCATGCGAATCTGCATAAGCCACCCCATGTTCCTTGGTGGCGGAATGGGAGCCTCCACCGCTGTAATTCACCAGATCAGCTCCATTGTCTACTGAGTAGATCATGCCGTCCCGGAAAGCTTCATGCGATCCAGAGCCATATTGATCGAAAACCTGATTTACCATGATTTGACATTTCCAGCATACCCCTGCCACTCCTGTTCCGTTGTTGGTTTCGGCGGAGATTATGCCCGCCACATGGGTTCCGTGACCGTTTCTATCTCTCACCCCTTCCCCATCCCCCACCAGGTCCTGTCCCAGAATAAACTTAGATGGATCATCCAAGTCCGGATGGGAGAGAACTCCGGATTGCATGGGAATACCTGTATCCAGAACCGAAACAATTACGCTTGAATTACCGGTCGTGCTGTCCCAGGCTTCTGGAGCATCAATATCAGCATCAGGCGTGCCACCCGGAGGATTCTGACCCACGTTATTAAGACCCCATTGCTTTTGGGCTACATATTCAGGGTCATTGGGCTGAAGGCACATCCGGTCGATCATGTTCGGCTCCACATAAAGGAAAAGACCTGCTTTCTGCATCCTTTCTATTACCGGAAATATATTCTCTCCCTCAGCCAAACCCACTTTTCCAAACCCGAAACGATCCAGTTCCCGACTTAAGCTCAAATTGTTTTTCGCCAGATAACCTTTGACCTCGGTCTGGTCTTGTCCGTTTTTAATCATAAAAAGGATTTCCCCATTAACATATTCTACAATCTCATCCTGCCATGTTCCGGCAAGAATATCTTTGCCCATATATTGAGCACTCCAGACCGCTGTCGGAACCAAAAAAAGAATACCAAGTACCATAGTGAGAAGCATATATCGTTTGGAGACCATATCTCCTCCTCCACCAGATGGTTATTTGTGAAAGTTACCGCTCACTTGAAACCAATTTGCTTTCACTGTCCTTTTATTTAATATACCACTTTTCCCAGATTTGTCAATGAGCCAAATGAACTATTTTGTAGAGACCAAATACAAATTCGTATGAATGCTTCGCATCATACATCCCGCCAAAGGCGGGAAAAAGTTAGGCAACACCCAGAGAGAAGATATGCGAAGCATTCATACAAATAACTACAAAAGACCTCATGGCTGAAAGTCCCGCCAAAGGCGGGGAGGCATCAATAAAATGACGCCTATACAAAAATTAAACTTGAAACTCAATCCACCATTCCGCCAGAGGCGGATCTGCCTATGGCAGAAAACTATATTAAAAAAAGTCCCTCTTGGGTGTCCGGTATGTATCCGGTCATTACAAATCTGTGTAACTTTTTAATTGACAACATGTATCTTATATATTAGCTTTGGTGAAAACGAGACCCCTTAAGCAGGAGGAATTATGTGGATATTGAGAACTTTGGTGATTATCGTCCTTATCATCCTGATAGTTGGATTCGCCATCTATAATTCGGATGAAAGAAGCTCGGTCAATCTCTACGGCAAACAATATTTTGACGTCCCCATGATTTTTGTGGCTTTCTGGGCGTTGGTGGTGGGTATGATCATCTCTTTTGCCCTGGGGATTGGTTATTATTTTAAGATGTATTCTGAGTTGCGTAATCAGAGAAAGGAAAATCGGAAGCTTTTAGGGGAGATCACCGCCCTGCGCAATCTTCCTCTGGAAGAGGAAGAAGAAAAATAGACGGCGATTTAAAAGAAGGTGTGCATGGTTGTCAAATGGAGGTGAAAATTGAGCCCGGGTCATATTCTATCAATCATCTTTGCATTTATCATAGTCTTTAGCGTGATGGCGTTTTTATGGTCAAAGGCAAAAAGAGGAAAAAGGAAAATCTCCCCCCAGCTTTACATTGATGCTCTGAAGGCGCTTCTATCAGGAGAGGAAAAAGTTGCTTTCCGGAAGTTCAAGGAGGTGGTCAGAAGCGATCCGGAGAATGTGGATGCTTATCTGAAGTTAGGCGACCTGTTTAGAAAAAACAAAAGATACGGTAAAGCCTTGCAGATTCATAAAGAGCTTACCCTTCGACCATCCCTTTCCCCGGAAGAAAAAAAGGAGGTTTTAAAAAGTTTGGCTGAGGACTTTTCCGCTTCCGGAAATCATGACAAAGCCATCTCGGTTCTGGAGGAATTGTACAAAACTTCAGAAAAGGATGAACGGGTCGTCTCCAGACTGTTATTCGAATATGAGGAGATCGAAAGGTGGGAGGAGGCTTTTGAGCTGAGGAAGAAAACCTTTAGTCGAAAGGAAAACCAAACCAACAAGATTTTGGCGCTTTATAAGGTTCTCTGGGGCAAGGTCCGGGCAGAAAGAGGGGAACTTCACAAAGCCCGGGTAGCTTACAAGGAAGCACTCAACTATGACGAGGGCTGTGTCCCCGCCTATATCTATCTGGGTGAGGCTTACTATCAGGATGAAAGGCTGAAAGATGCGGTGGAGTACTGGAAGAAGCTTTTGGAGATGGTGCCGGATGCTGGGTATTTAGTTTTCGACAAACTGGAAAAGACTTTGTTTGAACTGGGAGAGTACGGCGATATCCCTGAGATTTACGAAAACATTTTAAGTCGAAATCCCAAGAACACCTTTGCCCTTTTTTCCTTAGCTCGAATTTATGAAAAAAAAGGGATGGTGGAATCTGCTATGGAGAGATATACAGAGATTCTCGGCACCGATCCCGCCTTCTTATCCGCAAGATTGAGTCTGGCAAAGCTTTACCAGCAAGAGGGTCGAAAGGAGGATTCGGTTGATCTTTTGGATAGTATAATCGAAAGCTTTCCACCAGCAGAAAAAGAATTTATTTGCCAGCGGTGTGGACATAAATCTTCTGAGCCTCTCTGGAGATGCCCCTCCTGCAAGATCTGGAATTCTTTTAACATACTAAAGCTATGAGAAGAGGAGTTGAGCTAAAGAAAACGTATCTGCCTTTTCTCCTTTTCATGCTGTTTGATTTCGCATCTCTCAATTCCATTTTCGCCCAAACTTTAGATGATGCCATAGACCATTATCAGACGGGTGAACTGGTTGAAGCAAAGCGTATCTTGCTGAACCAATTGGCAGAAGATAGAGAGAACCCGGAGATATTGTTCTATCTTGGAAAGGTGGAGGAAAAAGGGAATTTGTCCAGAAAGTATTTTGAAGACGTGACCTCTCACTCCCCAGACTGGATAAACTCAGATGAGGCAGAACTTTTAATCTGCAAGTATGAGTTTTCCAAAGGGATGTATGTTACCACAGTTGATCTGACAGAAAGATTTGAGCAAAGTTTTCCTCAAAGCCGGATGATCCCGGAAGTTTTGTGGATTTCGGGATGTTCTTTTTTAGCTATGGATCAACTAGACTCCGCTTTGCCTCAGTTCGATAAAATCATGAAATTATTTCCTGGATCAAATTGGGCTGGTTGGGCTCAGCTGGGCAGGGGTGACTGCTTTTTTGCCGGTGAGGATTATAATCAAGCTATGGCTGAGTATACTAAGGTCTTGGATGACTGCAAGGATTCCGAAACTTTTCCTTTCGCTCTTTCCGGGCTGGTTAGATGTTTCAGCCAGCTTGAAGACTGGGAGAAGGCACTTTTGTATCACAATCTGCTTAAGGAAAAATATCCCTACTCTACTGAGTCGATTGAAAATATTGTAGAGTGAATAAAGCCTCAAGGGAAAAGAAAAAACTAAACTGAACGTTTGGCAATGAAGCTATAAGATTGTAATTAAGTGAACTTCAAAATTTTGAGTTATGTAGGTCAACCCCGCCAAAGGCGGGGTTGACAGATAAGGATTTGTCAAGCAGGCTACGCCATGCTTGACCTACAAAACTAAGGTCAGCGGGTATCAACCATACGAGCCTGTCGAAAAATCACAAAAATGCCCTTTATGTCATTCTGTCCGAATTTGGATCCATAGGAGACGAAGTGAAGAATCTAATAAATTCAGCATGTTTCAAATTCGAGATTCTTCCCCCGCCAAAGGCGGGGTCAGAATGACATTTCTCGACACACTTATACGGCTTATACCGCTGGACACAGAGGATAGGTCAAGCTAAAGGGCTTGTTGAAAAAGCTACACTCCGGGACGGGATGAATTCCCGCCCCGATGGAAGACAATTACTTATCATCCATAGGTCCCGCCTTTGGCGGGCCAAAGGGGTTTTTCAACAACCCCCAAAGCTTGACACTCCCAAAAGTATAATCTTTTGAAAAAACTTTATCTTGACAATTGCCATGGCAGAAGATATCACCCCTTTGATGCGACAGTATTTTAAGATCAAAAATCAGTATCCGGAAGAGATCGTGTTCTTCCGTATGGGCGACTTCTATGAGATGTTCGGAGAGGATGCCAAAATTGCCTCCCAGATATTAGGCATCGCCTTGACCTCCAGGGGACAGATCAAGGGAGAGAAAATTCCCTTAGCCGGAATTCCTTATCATGCGGGGGACAAGTATCTGGCCAAGCTTTTAAAAGCCGGGAAGAAAGTGGTTGTCTGCGAACAGGTGGAGGATCCAAAGCTGGCTAAAGGAATTGTCAAAAGAGACGTGGTGGAGATAATCACACCCGGAACTGTCACCATTGAGGGGGTGATTGAAGGAACCGAGATCAACTACCTGGCAAGCCTTTCAGGCGATGAAGACAAGATAGGCTTGTCTGTCCTGGATTTGACTACCGGGGAGTTCAAGCTGGATCAAGGAGAAAAATCAAATGTTTTCGAAAAGCTGAGTGTGTTGGATCCTTCAGAGATTGTTATATCCGATGGCTGGTCAGATGAAAAGATGAAAGATTTGAAATTGTCCGTAGGGGAAGTAACTTTAACCACACTGGATGGCTGGAAGTTCGACTATGATTTCGCATACCAGTTGCTTATCGAACACTTCAAGATCAACTCTCTGGAAGGGTTTGGCTGTGAGGGGATGAAGCTGGGAATCTCAGCTGCAGGGGCTATCTTAGCCTATCTTAAACAAACCAAAAAGCCGCTTCTTTCCCACATCAATAAGATTTCTCCCTTCTTTGAAGATCAGGTGATGTTCTTGGATGCCAACACCATCCGAAACTTAGAGCTTTTGACCCCTTTAAGAAGCGGAGAAAAATGTCTGACTCTTTTTTCCTTGCTTAATAGAACCAAAACTGCCATGGGGTCGCGGCTTTTGAGAAGTTGGATCATCCGACCACTTTTGAATCTAAATAAGATCAAAGAAAGGCAGGAGGCAATTGAAGAGCTTCTCCTGAATAAAAACTTATCGGATGATTTAGTTGACAGGATTAAAAAGATCTCTGATTTAGAACGGCTTGCCGGAAAGATCGGATACGGAAAGGCAAGCCCCAAGGATTTGATCTGGCTTAAAGATTCTCTTGCTAAAATCCCAGAGATAAGGACCATTTTGAAAAAAGCTCAATCCAGCCTTTTGAGTTCCATAAAAGAAAATCTTCCTGATACCTCCCACCTAACTACGCTGATCCAAAACTCCATTTTGGACGATCCCCCTCTGATTCTAACCGAGGGAGGAATCATAAAATCCGGATTCTCCTCTGAGTTGGATGGTTTGAAAGAAGAGATAAAAGACAGCAAACAGTGGATAGCCAGCTTGCAGGAGGGGGAAAGAAAAAGAACCGGTATCCCTTCCTTAAAGGTGGGATTTAACGGGGTTTTCGGCTATTTCATCGAGGTAACCAAACCGCATCTCTCTAAGGTGCCAGAAGAGTATATTCGCAAACAGACCATGGTGAATGCGGAAAGATTCGTAACACCTCAGTTGAAAGAGAAAGAGGCTTATATTCTGGGAGCGGAGGAGAAGATCTTTAAACTGGAGTATGACCTGTTTTTAGAGATAAGATTAAAGGTGGCAGAACAGACCCAGAAAATTCAAAGGACTGCTGAGTTGGTGGCGATTCTGGATGTTTTGTTGAGTCTCAAGGAGGTGGCTGAAAGATTCAATTATGTGTGTCCGCAGGTCGACTTAAACGATCAGATCGTGATTGAGGATGGACGACATCCGGTTATTGAAAATGTCTTGGAACCAGGGAGCTTCGTTCCCAACCATACTAAAATTGATCTTAAGGATGAACAGATCCATATCATCACCGGTCCCAATATGGCTGGGAAATCGACCTATCTAAGGCAGGTGGGTCTGATTGTGCTTTTGGCTCAGATGGGATCATTTGTTCCGGCCAAATCCGCCCGAATCGGGGTGGTGGACAGAATCTTCACCCGGGTAGGCGCCACCGATTACCTGACCTTAGGACAAAGCACATTCCTGGTGGAGATGATAGAGACGGCAAATATTTTAAACAACGCCACCCCCAAGAGCCTGATCCTGTTGGATGAGGTGGGACGCGGAACCTCAACCTTTGATGGACTTTCTGTGGCCTGGGCGGTGACAGAATACATTCACGAAAATGCCAAGATTTCCGCAAAGACATTGTTCGCCACTCATTATCATGAGCTGACCGAGTTGGCAAAGTTTCTGCCCCGGGTTAAAAATTATCAGGTGGCGGTGAAGCAATGGGAGGACGAGATAATATTTTTGAGAAAGATCGTTCCGGGTGGATGTGACGATAGCTATGGAATCCATGTAGCCCGACTGGCGGGAATTCCCACCCAGGTTCTAAAAAGAGCTAAAAAGATTTTAGCAGAGCTGGAAACCGGCGAACTTTCTTCTTCCAAGCCAACTGAAATTGCTCCTGCACCAGTTAGTTATCAACTAAGCATATTTTCTCCCAAAGATAATTTGATTACAGAGGAATTAAAAAAACTTAATTTAGAGGAACTCACGCCAATAGAAGCTCTGAACAAGTTAAATGAGCTAAAAAGAAAAGCAGAAGGTTAGAAAGGCTGTAATTGCCTAATTTAACCACAGGTGTAAACCATACGGTTCATACCCCAAGAGTGTGTCGAAAAACCACAAAAATGCTCTTTATGTCATTCTGTCCGAATTTGGATCCATAGGAAACGAAGTGAAGAATCCAATAAACTCAACATGTTTCAAATGCGTATGCACTTATACGAGTTTGAGATTCTTCCTCCCGCCTTTGGCGGGGGTCAGAATGACATTTCTCGACAGGCTCCCAGGACAGTTGATTCAAATGAGATCTTAAGATTTGGCTCTTGCCGACTCGATGAATCGAGCAACTACAAAGAAACTTTAAGGTTCAAATGAACAGCAACATTCCCTGACGGTCTCTATCCGTTTCGGATCAGATAAAAAAGGAGCTTTTATGCCAAAAAATAATAAGCGATTGAAAATGTCAGATTTTCTAAGCAAGAAGATTAGACTTGGATTAATTATATTAGGTGGTGTGGTGGGGGTTTTCGTCATCTATCTGGTTTTAACTCACCTCTTCCCATCCCGTTCAGAACAGACGATCAAAATGATCAAAGAATCGGAAAGAGTCTCTGCGGGCGTGACAGATTATCTGAATGGGCTGACCCAAACCCAGAATGTTCAACTGAAAAAACTTTTTGAGAAGGCGTTTTCCTTGTATGAAATTGGTGACTACCCCGAGGCGATATATCCTTTCAATCTCGGACTACAGTTGAGAACTGAGGATGACGAAAGAGTGGCGGTTTTGATTTTAAGTGGTAACTGCTTTCTTTTGTTGGGCAATCTCAAAGAGGCGGAAGTTCAGTATCGGAGAGCATTGATATTTGCCGAAAGAGTAGAAGATGAGAATGCCAAAGCAGGGGCATGGGGCAATCTCGGTTTAACCTATCTGAGAGTGGGGAATTTGGATAGTGCCGAAAGTTTTCACCAAAAAGCTTTGAATGTTTACCGGAAGACAGAGAGCCCAAAAGAGGAGGCGATTCAATTAGGCAATTTAGGCCTGATTTCTCAAAACAGGGGAGATTTAGATGGGGCATTGCACTATCATGAACAGGCTCTAAAGATCTTCAAAGAGATTGACGATTCGCTGGGCCAGATAAACCAGCTGACCCATCTGGGCTGGGTTTTCCGGACTCTCCAGAATTTTGACACTTCATTGGTCTATTATCAGGGGGCTTTAGAGATTACCAGAAAGATAGACTTTGCTGAAGGTGAAGCTAGTCAGCTCAGTAACATTGGTCTGGTATACCATAATAAGGGTTATACCGATATGGCTTTAGACTATTACCAGCAGGCTTTGGATATCGACAAAAAAACAGGCATCAAAATGGGAGAGGCGCAGGATCTTTTGACTATGGGCTGGATTTACGAGCAGAAGGGAAACCTGGACGAAGCCTTAAAGAGGTATAAGCGTTCGGCTAAAATAAACCAGAAGATTGGTTTTAAAAGAGGTGAAGCCATGGCACTTTCCAGCATGGGCACCATTTATCAACAACAAGGGAATCTGGATGAAGCTTTAAACTCTTTTACCGAAGCCCTGGTACTTCATGGAGAGATGGCAAACAAACCGGCTGAGGCAAATTTATTGCATATGATCGGTCTAATATACAAAACCAAAGGGGAGCTGGATAGCGCGCTTTACACCCATCAGGAAGCGATGCGAATTTATCTGGAAATCGGCGATGTCGAGGGTGAGGCCAGAGAGCTCAACAATATCGGTCAAATTTATGGAGACCAGGGTAATCTGAAGGAAGCTTTAAAATATTATCAAAAGGTTTTGAAGATAGCCCGTGATCTCAAGGATCGATACGGAGAAGCTACCACACTAAGCAATATTGCCTTCGTTCACGTCAGCAAGGGAGATTCAAAGGAAGCTCTTAAGTTGACCAAACAGGCTTTAAAGATCTTTCAGGAGGTTGGAGCAGAAAAGGAGGCGGCAACCGTGGCGGAGAACATAAAAAAGGTGGAGGAGCTTCTCAAGAAGACTGAGACTGGGACTGAGACTGAGAAAAAGCAATGACGAATAACGAATGACGAATGAATAATGACGGATAAAAGAAATGACGGATGACGGAAAAGCAATGATGAATGATTAATGACGAATCACTGAGATCTGGCGACTGGCGATACTGACGATACTGGCGTTACTGACCTTTGTTTTCATAATTTTTTCATAGTTAAATGGTTCAAGAGTTCAAGGGTTCAATGGCTCGGTTTCGCTCACCATAAACAGAGGTCATATTTGGTCTCCCATATACATGTTGGGTATCGGCATCACCATCGAAGTTGTAGTGATTTTGGCAAAACAGATGACGGATAAAAACACACCTCACCCCCTTGATCCCCCTCTCCACAAGTGTGGAGAGGGGGAAATAGGGGGAGAGGTAAAGCAAAGTGGAGAAAAAGAAGTTAAGGCGTTAGCCTTTTATGATAAAATCAATGACGGATGAAGAATGACGAATAGGAAATGAATGATATGGCGGTTTATAGGAAGTTTGAGGATTTGCCTGTATGCCCAGACGGGCACCCGTATGGGTTGAAGTTGTAGCGTCGGGTCTTGTGCCCGACGAAAACCGAAAGCGTCGCACACAGAGTTGCAACGCTACATGAGATTGTAGGTCGGGCTGTCGCAAGATGCGTATGCGTTCATACGAACTGCCCGACACAAAAAGTTTAAGCAATATTAAATGATAGGAATACTTCGATATCTCATTGGCCCAGGTTTATTGTTCGCACTCCTCGGCCTTGTTATTACAGCAATTGGTGTGGTCGTAGCTGTCTTTGCCTGGGTTTTGCCGCGACGAGCCCGTTTAAGAAAGGAAGAGGAAGAGCGTCTCCAACGAACTGAAGAAAAGATCGATTTAGCCAACAAGAACATAGAAATTATACAAACACATTTCGGCATCCCGATTTACAAAGACGGCTTGCCTTCTGCACCACCACGAGTTTTTGACCCATTTTTTGAAGGCACTAAATTGATGGCTGAATATAAATGGGATGATGCCATTGCTGAATTCCAAAAGGCGATGAAAGAGGCAAAGGCAAGCCAATTGGTCGCTCTTTGTAATCTTATCGCCATTTGCTATTATACTTCTGGAAGGCTCTCTTTGGCTTTGGAAAATTATGAGGAATCCTTGCGTCTTGCCCGTCAATTCAAGGATAAGGAAGGGGAGGCAAGTGATTTGGGCAACATCGGTCTGATCTATTTTGACAAAGGTGATCTGGATCAGGCTTTGAAGTATCATCAGGAGGCTTTGAAGATTGATAAGGAGATAGGTTTCAGGCAGGGTGAGGCAACTGCTCTGGGCAACATCGGTCTGATCTATCAAGCTAAAGGTGATCTGGATCAGGCTTTGAAGTATCAAAAGGAGGCTTTGAAGATTAAAAGAGAGATAGGTTACAGGCAAGGTGAGGCAAATAGTTTGGGCAACATCGGTCTGATCTATAAAGCTAAAGGTGATCTGGATCAGGCTTTGAAGTATCATCAGGAATCTTTAGAGATTAGCAAGCAAATAGGTTATAGAGAAAATGAGGCAAATCAGTTGGGCAACATCGGTCTGATCTATAAAGCTAAAGGTGATCTGGATCAGGCTTTGAAGTATTTAGAGGAGGCTTTGAAGATTGACAGACAGATAGGTTCCAGACAGGGTGAGGCAAGTGCTTTGGGCAACATCGCTTTCATACATCAAGCTAAAAGTGATCTGGACCAGGCTTTGAAATATCTTCGGGATGGCTTAAAGATTTTTAGGGAGGTAGGTTACAAGCAGGGTGAGGCAAGTGCTTTGGGCAACATCGGTCTGATCTATAAAAATAAAGGTGATCTGGATCAGGCTTTGAAGTATCATCAGGAATCTTTAGAGATTAGCAAGCAAATAGGTTATAGAGAAAATGAGGCAAATCAGTTGGGCAACATCGGTTTGATCTATTCCCGCAAAGCGGGATCCGCCTCTGGCGGACAAGCTAAAGGTGATCGGGATCAGGCTTTGAAGTATCTTAATGAGGCTTTGAAGATATTTGAAGAGATAGGGATGCCGGAGCAGATTGGGATAGCGAAAAGGAACATTGAAGGAATTTCCCAACAGAAAAAGAAATGACGGATGACGGATGAAGAATGACGAATAACAGATAAGAAATGAAGAATGAAGGATGAAGGATGATTAATGACGAATGAGGGATGGCGGATATGGCAGTATATGAGAAGTTTGAGGATTTGCCTGTTTGGAAGTTGGCGAAAGATTTGGCAGTGAAAATATACAAGATCACCAAAGGTGAAAAATTTCGCAGAGATTATGGTTTAGTCGACCAAATTCGTAGAGCATCGATTTCCATATCGAGTAATATTGCGGAAGGGTTTGAAAGGGGATCAAAAAGGGAATTTATCCAGTTTCTGTATATTGCTAAGGGTTCTTTAGGCGAAGTGAGAAGTCAATTGCAAGTTTGTTTTGAGTTAGGTTACATAAATAAAGAAAACCTAAATATCCTTTTATTAGAAAGCTATGATCTCTCAAAACAGTTAGGTGCTTTTATCTCATCAATTAAAAAGAGAATTAGAAGTTAATTCGTCATTCGTCATTAATCATTCGTCATTAATCATTCGTCATATTCTTAGTATGGAAAACCAGATTATCATATTACCCGAAGACCTGGTGGACAAGATCGCCGTCTGTCTTGGAGTGTCAAGCTTTAGCTTGACCTAAGAAATGTCCGGGCGAGAGTTGGAGGCTTTTTGGTTCGCCTGAAGGCGAACACTCCAAGCTCTCGAGTCTGTATATGAATAACGAAATCAAAATACTAACCGAAGATTTGGTGGACAAGATTGCCGCCGGTGAGGTGGTAGAGCGTCCGGCTTCGGTGGTGAAGGAGTTGGTGGAGAATTCAATTGATGCCGGAGCCAAGAATATAGATGTTGAAATAAAAAAGGGGGGGGTAAAATTTATTCGGGTTACCGATGATGGGATGGGGATGGATGAGAAGAATTCGGCCCTGGCATTTCAAAGACACGCCACCAGCAAAATAAAGGCTGTGGATGATCTGTTCCAAATAGCCACATTGGGATTCAGGGGAGAAGCTTTGCCCTCCATTGCTTCGGTCTGTTTTCTGGATATGCTCACCCGAACCAGTGAAAGCTTGAGCGGAACCAGACTTAAAATCGAAGGCGGAACCATAAAAGAAAGAAAACAGATAGGTACGCCGGTAGGAACCTCGGTGGTGATTAGGGAGATATTTTACAATGTCCCGGCGCGCAGAAAATTCTTGAAGACGGTCTTGACTGAAACCAGACACATAATTGACCTGTTGACCAAATTCGCCGTAGCATATCCGGAGATTTCCTTTAAGTTGAAAAGCGACGAAAGAGAGCTTTTTAGCTTCACAAAAGCAAGCGATCTAAGCCAGCGGGTGGCAGATATTTTTGGAAAGAACCAAATGGAGAAGATAGTGAAGATAAAACCTGGAGACGAGAAGCCAACCCCACAGGATCCTGCGGACATTACCGGCTTTGTGGGAAAGCCAGAGATAGCCCGATCAAATCGAGCGGAGCTTTATCTTTTCGTAAATCGAAGACCAATCGTCTCCAGATCGCTTTATCATGCGGTGCAAGCAGGATACGGAGAGCTTCTCCCCAAGGGCAAATTTCCCTTTGCCATCGTCTTTATCCAGATTGATCCCAAACTAGTAGACGTGAACGTGCATCCCACCAAAAGCGAGGTCAGGTTTGCCGATGAAAGGGGAGTGCATGATTTAGTTTATGCCAGAATCAAAGAGTCTTTAGCCTCTCCCCAGATAATACCAGACTTGAAAGCGGCGGAACAAGAAGCTCAGCCTTCCCATCCTGACGTTTCCATAGAGACAACAACCACACAGCATAAACCTGACTGGACGCCAAAGGCATCTCAGCCCACCCGGCCTTCCTCTTTCAGCTCACCCTCCAAAAACAAGGAGGAGTTAGATCAGAAAAGCTTTTTTTCTGAAGCTGGCGAAAAACTGGCAAAGGGATTAACCGAAGATCGTGCCAGGATGGAAAAAGAGAAGGAAACTTTGGATGTGTCGAAGGTGGAGCCGGGGGCGACCAATTTATGGCAACTTGCTGATACCTATATTTTATCTCAGGTGAAGGGAAATTTAATGGTATTAGATCAGCATGCCGCACACGAAAGGATTTTATATGAGGAGGCTTTAAGAAATCTGACCCAAAGGCAAGCCTCCTCCCAGCAGGTTCTCTTTCCTACAGTTTCAGAGTTGAGTCCTCGGGAATTTCAGATTTTAGAAGAACACAAAGAGTTGATTCAGAAACTTGGATTTGAGATAAAACATTTTGGGGGACGAACAATTCTGGTGACTGCGGTTCCCACACTTATCAGAAACAAAAGTGGGGAAGTTTTTCTTAGAGAAATTTTGACTCAATTGGAGGAAGAGGGAAAGGTAGAAAAGGATAAGGTGAAGGCGGTGGCAAAATCCTTTGCCTGCCATGGAGCTATTAAAGCAGGGGATAGGCTTACCCGGGAAGAGATGCAAAACCTGTTGCGGCAACTCTTCTCCACTCACGAACCTTACTCCTGTCCTCATGGGCGCCCCACGGTGATCAAACTATCCTTAGAGGAGTTGAGCAAAAAATTTGGCAGAAGTTGAGTTCCAGAAAACATGTAGTGGCGAATCTTCAGATTCGCCCGAATACTTTTCAAATATGAAATGCGCAGGGCTGAATGCCCTGCTCTATCAGAATTGGAACCCTCTTCCAAATAGGGGCGGAAATTTATCCCGCCCAAAGTATATCTCTCATAGAACCCGAAAGTTTTCGAAATTTACATCTCTATTGTTATAAAAATGGTTTTAAAAACCGAGAATTCAAACAATCTCTGTTCAAATTTCGGACAGATTATTGCTTTCACAATTTTATTATCCTGAGAATGAGTAATCGTGTGCTGGTGATATTGGGACCTACCTGCGTGGGGAAAACTCAAGTCTCACTTAAACTTGCCGATATGCTCAAAGGTGAGATCGTCTCTTTCGACTCTAGGCAGGTCTATAAATTCATGGACGTCGGAACTGCCAAACCGACAAAGGAGCAAAGAGAGAGTATCCATCACCACCTGATTGATCTGGTATCTCCGGATGAAAAGTTCACTGCCGCCGATTACGGCAAAGAAGCCAGACAAATCATCCGGGAGATAATAAAAAGAAATAAACAGCCCATAGCCGTGGGAGGTTCAGGACTTTATCTCAAAGCGCTGATAAAAGGATTCTTTGTGGGTCCTAAGGCGGACGAAAATACAAGAAAAAGGTTAGAAAGGGAGGCTCAAGAATTCGGTGAGCCTCAGTTTTTTAATAGGCTAAAGGAGGTGGATCCCCAAGCGGCAGAAAGAATCCATCCGAATGATTTGGTCAGAATTATCCGGGCTCTGGAGGTGTATGAGCTTACCGGAAAGCCAATTAGCATCTGGCAACGAGAAGGAGATTATGAACCATTCCCTATGCAGTTTGTAAAAATTGGCTTGAATCTGGAAAGGAAGAAGCTTTACCGAAGAATAAACCTCAGGGTGGATGAGATGATCTCTAAAGGATTTCTAGATGAGGTGAAAAAACTCAAAGAGAAAGGATTAACTCCAAAACTTAAAGCTTTAAGGTCGGTCGGTTACCAGGAGTCGTTCGCCTATTTGGAAGGAAAACTCGATCTTCAGGCGGCAATAGAGAAGATCAAACTAAACACCAGACATTATGCCAAAAGGCAGTTGACCTGGTTCAGGCAGGATAAAGAAATCATCTGGTTGGATGCAGAGGATGATAATTTAATTCAGAAGATTTTAAAACATTTCAGTATAATTCAACGCAATCTATAGATGATTCAAAGGAAAGTCTGGAGTGTCTGCCTTTAGGCAGACCTTTGATCCCGCCAAAGGCGGGACACTCCAAAGTCTAATGGTCAAGCTGAAGTCGTAGATCCCGCCTCGGTGGGGCTTGACACTCCACTAAACCGTTTTCAGGTTTTACTTTTTCAGAGTTACATAAAAAAGGCTTGACATGATTTTGTAAATTTGTTATATAGCAACGATTTATAACTTTGCTCGCGGGTGTTAAAAGCCCGAATGCCCAATTAGGTCGATTCTTGGGCTTCTTTGTTGGTTCTGGAGGCAAAAATGAAAAAAAGAAAGCTTTTCCTTTTCTTTTTGATTTCTATCTTTTTTTTAACAGGTTGTTCCAGAAACTTGATTAAACCCCGTGTGGTAAATCAACCCCCTCCGGTGGAATCATCATCTACAGGACCTGGGATTGATTCCGGCTCCTCTGCGGAGATTGTCCCCAGAGATGAATTCGAAGAGGTGGAATTACATTATGCCCTGGGAGTGACTGCCAATCAGGATGGAAGGTGGCTTGAAGCTCAGGACCACTTTGAAGAGGCTTTAGAGCTTTTAGCAAATCTGGATTTTGAGGAAGGTGACTCTTTAAGAGAACGCAGATTCGAGAAGCTTCTGAATGAGATAGCTGAAGACTATAAGATTACACTGCTGGGGCTGGGCGTGCTCTCCGAAGAAAGCTCCATATCTGCATTCCGGCAGAGATTTCAGGATATAGAAAACTTCAAAGCCCTCCAAAAGGGAACAGTAGAAAAGATTGAACCTGCAAAACAGGAAGTCACCTATGACATACCCATTGAATGGAACCAGAGGGTGGAGAATTCCATCATTTATTTCCAGACCGTGGCAAGGGAAGCCTTCGAAACCTACATGAAAAGGTCGGGCAAATATAAAGATCTAATGCAGAGGATACTTCGTGAAAAGAGATTGCCTGAGGATCTGGTGTGGCTATGTCTGGTGGAGAGTGGATTCAATCCCAAAGCCTATTCCTGGGCGCGAGCGGTAGGACCCTGGCAGTTCATCGCCTCCACCGGCAGAAACTATGGTTTGAGACGAAACTGGTGGTATGATGAAAGGAGAGACTTCGTTAAATCCACCTATGCCGCCTGTGATTATCTTACCTTTCTTTACACCAAGTTCGAATCCTGGACCTTAGCTCTGGCGGCTTATAATGGTGGAGAGGGAAGGGTGGCGAGGGTAATGAAAAAACATAAGACTAACGACTTTTGGAAGCTGAAGTTGAATAAGCAAACTGCCAACTATGTCCCTCTGTATATGGCGGCTACCATTATTGCCAAGGAACCCACCAGATATGGATTTGATGTAGAATATGATGAACCAATTCAATTCGACGTGGTCGAAGTGAATCAACCAGTGGATTTGAAGAAAGTTGCCAAGAGCTTGGGGACTTCACTTGCTGTGCTCAAAGAGCTTAATCCTGAACTTCGTCGGGGGGTTACCCCACCCAATTACTCTGGGTATAAGCTCAGGATTCCTGCTGGCACCAAAAAACTGTTTGCCCAAAAGTTCAAAGGCTACGATGCAAAGAGCAGTGGACTGTTTGTAGAGCACAAAGTTAAGAAAGGGCAGACTCTTTCGCATCTTTCTCATAGATACGGAGTGCCGATCTCCGCCATAATGGAGTTGAATGGGTTAGCCAATAGGCATCGGTTAAGCATCGGGCAGCGCCTCATCATTCCTGCCAACAAAGGGATGACGGCAAAAAGCACCTCCTCTAAAGTTGGCTCCTCAAAAAATGCTAAGGAAAGGGGAATCGGGTCCTTTGTCTACACAGTGAAAAAAGGAGATAACCTCACCAACTTAGCCTTGAAATTCAATACCACCGCGGGTGAGATAAGACAATTGAATAAGTTAAAGAATGCCCATCGAATAAATATAGGTCAGAAGCTTAATATTCCTCAGACAAACTTGAGTTCAGGTGGGCTTTTTAAAGAGCATATTGTCAGAAGGGGAGAGAGTCTTTCGTATCTGGCAAAAAAGTATGGGGTATCTGTGTCTGCTATTATGTCGGCTAATAATCTAAGTAACAAGCATATCTTGAAAGTAGGACAGCGGCTTTTAATCCCTACTGCTTCAGACGTAACTTTGCAAACTTACGTTGTTAAAAAGGGCGACACCGTCTCTGATCTGGCTACCAGGTTCGGGAGCAGTACAGGCGAAATCAAGAAACTGAATGGGTTGACAAATCCGCATCGTATCAAAAAGGGGCAGAAGCTGAAAATCCCAGCAAGAGGCGGGAATGGCGGAAAAGAAAAAATAAAAGGAAAATGGGTCACCTATGTGGTTAAAAAGGGCGACTCCTTGTGGAATATAGCGAAAGCATTCGGAGTTTTGATGGAGAAGCTGATTCAATGGAATAATCTGGTCACACCCTCAAGGCTCCGGATAGGAGATAGGATCAGAATATTCCTCACAAATTAACACATTTTTTAACTCGTTGTTGCGTATGCCCTTATTGGTTTTCATTCAATAATGATTCCCTGGAGGAAACAAAAGGTGGCAAAGAAAAGTGATGTGGTGATTGCAGTTATAATTATTGTCAGCTTCTTGATTATTTCGGTTTTGACTTTGTTTGCCTTTATCGGGCTTTCTGGTAATGGATCAGCGCTCTGGACTGGTGCGGGGAAAAGGGTGGCGGTAGTGGAGGTTCATGGTGTAATCCAGAATTCGTCCGAGGTGGTACGACAGTTGAGAAAGTATGCCGAGGATGGCTCGGTTCCGGCGGTGGTGGTGCATATCGATAGCCCGGGAGGAGGAGCGGCTCCTTCCCAGGAAATCTATGAGGAGATCAACAAATTAAGGGAAAAAGGCAAAAAGGTGGTCGCCTCCATGGGGAGTGTGGGAGCCTCGGGCGGCTTTTACGTTGCCTGCGCCGCTGATACCATCGTGGCAAATCCTGCCACTTTAACCGGAAGTATCGGAGTCATCCTTCAGTTCCCGGTAGCTGAGGAATTATTCAAAAAGATAGGGGTGAAGCTCGAAGTAGTGAAAAGTGGAGAAATCAAGGATGTGGGCTCCATAGCCAGATCCATGACCAAAAAGGAGAGGGAATCCTTGCAATCGGTAGTTGACGACACCTATGAACAGTTTGTGGAGGTGGTAGTAGAAAGTCGGGGAATGGAAAAGGAGGAGGTTTTAAAAATCGCTGATGGAAGCATCTTCACCGGAAGACAGGCAAAAGAGTTGGGACTGGTGGATGTGCTGGGAAACTTGCAGGATGCCATAAAAATAGCCGGAGAGATGGTGGGAATCGAAGAATTTCCCAAAACCATCAAAGAAAGAAAGAAGAAGATCTCCTGGTTTGATCTTTTAACTCAAAAGGTGAATGATCTTCTTAAGTTGGACGAAAGTGAAAAATTGATGCCGAGGTTAGAGTACATCTTCAAATGAGTTTAACTAAAAGAAAGGATTCTGATTGATCTAAGGATTTAGGTCTCATTCATGAAGTCCTCTGATTTATCACCAAGGGTTTGGTATTTCTGGAGTTTTTTTTTATTGATTATTAAAGTATTACTTGACCCGCGTAGCCAAGCCTTAATGGCTTGGACGCAAGCCGTGAAGGCTTGCCTACGCGCAAGTTAGACCAAAACGGAAAGCTTTATTAATAATTTAACCAAGATGCCTATTTACGAATATACGTGTCAGCATTGCGGCGCTAAATTTGAGGTTCTTCAGAGAACCAATCAAGACAAAAAACCGGCTTGCCCGGAATGTGGAGCAGGGGAGGTTAAAAAAGTTTTCTCCGTCTTTGGCTTTTCATCTGGAGGAAAATTTGTCTCTTCTTCCTCCGAAGGGGCAAATTGTTCCACTTGCAGTGTGAGAAACTGTAGCAGTTGCAGATAAGAGACTGAGACTGAGATAGAGATTGAGTCTTTTGACCGGCGATTTTTGCCGATTATCAGGAACCTGAATTAGCGTATTCATACTAAAGAAAAACAAAAACTGATAGCTGTCGGCTGTCAGCTAACCAAGGAGGTGTTACATGACCAAAGCGGATTTGGTTGAGGCAGTGGTTGAAAAGACCGGTCTTACCCGAACCGATGTAGCTGTGGTGGTGGACAAGTTTTTGGAAGCGATAAAGCAAACCTTAGAGAGCGGTAACAATATCGAGATCAGAGGATTTGGGACTTTCAAGATCAAGCAGAGAAAAGCGCGAAAGGCACGCAACCCCAGAACCGGTGAGGAAGTGCCGGTTCCAGATCGAAAGGTGCCGGTGTTTAAGCCCTCCAACGAGTTTAAAACTTCAATCTCCAAGCTTCCCCTTGGATAAAATTGTTTGGTAGTTTCAACAAAACTAATTGATGGTGACAGTATGCCCAGTGGAAGGAAGCGAAAAAGAAGTAAGATAAAAACGCACAAGAGAAAAAAGAAGCTCAGAGCCAACCGACACAAAAAGAAACCGCGCTAAGATAGCAAGCCGCACCCGGATATATGATCTTTGTGCTTTCGGATACTCACATTCTCGAAAGGATGACAGAGCTTCCCCAGAAGTTTTTGGGTCAGATCGAATCAGGTGACATAATCTTTCATGCGGGTGACTTTGTCCGATGGGAAGTCTTCCAAAAACTCAAAAGCCTGGCAACCCTTCATGCGGTTTTTGGAAATATGGATGATGCAAAGATAGGAAGACTTCTGCCTGAAAAGAAAGTGGTGGAAGTGCAAGGCAAGAAAATCGGATTGTGTCATGGTTCTGGTTCTCCCTTCAAATTATGGGAAAGGGTTTATCAAGAGTTCGGGGAAAGGTGCGATGTGTTAATTTTCGGACATTCGCATGTTCCTTATAACAGAAAGATTAACCACACCCTATTTTTCAACCCAGGAAGCCTTTCCGGAAATATAACACCTCCTTTTGCCGCCACCTATGGGGTTCTCACCATTGAAGGCGACGATGTGTAAGCTGAGATCTTTGAGCTAAAGTAAGGCTCGGCAATATTTACATACATTTAACTCGAGACTGACAACTGCTAACTGACGACTGAAAACTGAACATTTCTGCCCCTGTAGCTCAGTTGGATAGAGCAGCGGCCTCCGGAGCCGCGTGCACCCGTTCGAGTCGGGTCAGGGGTATTTAAGGCGGTTCACGGTTCATAGTTCACAGTTCACAGAAAAACCAAAAAAATCGGTAGCCGCAGGCTTTAGTCTGCGAGGAAGGAAGCGAAAGAAACAAAACCTTCCACTTTTGATCTTCGTAAGAACACGTTGGCCAATTTAGGCGTATGAGCCAAGCAGCCATGTAGGTCAACCATGCCCAAAGGGCTGGTTGACAAATAATCTTTTAAGGATTTGTCAAGCAGGCTACGCCATGCTTGACCTACAAAACTTCAGTTGGTAGCCGCAGGCTTTAGCCTGCGAAATTGTTAGAAAACCACGCAACCTGAAGGTTGCGGCTACCACAAGATACCAATTGAGGTGAAAGTGGTAACTGTTGCTTTAATAGCAAGCATAGTTTCAATAATTTTGGCAGGGTTTGCCATTTGGCAAGCTAATCATCATAGAAATCAAAGCGACAAACTTAACCGAGACACAACTGAAAAATTAGCACGTATAGAAGCTTTTGCAACTTTCACAAAGGAGGATGCGTTTGCTGAGATAAAGAGATGGGGTGACTTTGCCAGAACTGGCGGAAAGGCATCGGAGGAAGCAGAGAAGGCAAAAGAAGAAGAAATGAGAAAGCTGAAAGAGGAAATCCAAGCCAGCACTTCAGTCCAGATTAACAAAGTCCTTCAAACAGTAGAAAGTAAACTGAGCTCCTCCACGCAGGCTTCTACTATCTCTGAAATTAGGAAAGAGTTTGAGGAGTTGAAAAGGGAAATCGGAAAAACTCAAGACAAAGCTCTTCTAGAATTCAAAAGACTCGGCTACGCGAAAAGATTCAATTCTTTGTGGCTTTCGTTATCAAAATCCCAACGAATCTTGCTCGCAAAAGTTGCTGACGAGCCAGAAATTTCTAAGACAGACGTAGAAAGAATCGGGATAACATCAAAAAACGAATTAATGAAATTGGTTCGTGCTGCAATGATCGATTCTGACGCCGTATCGTATTATAGGGGGTATAAAGAGGACGATTTCTACCGAATTGAGTTGAGTTCAGATTTTAAAGAATTTGTCAAGGACAAGGACATGAAAGGGAGATCGAAAAAGCATGAAATGGACTGAATCTTACATACCCACTTTAAGGGACGATCCGGCTGAAGCGGAGATAGTAAGCCATAAGCTTTTGGTGCGGGCAGGGTATATCAGAAAGTTAGCCGCCGGAGTATATAACTATCTCCCCTTGATGCAAAGGGTGCTGCTGAAGGTTACCGACATTGTTCGTGAGGAGATGAATGACGCCGGCGCCCAGGAGATATTAATGCCGGTGCTTCATCCGGCAGAGCTTTGGCAACAGAGCGGAAGATGGCAGACTATCGGCAAGGAGTTGATGAGAACCAAAGATCGACATGATCGGGATCTGGTTTTGGGCGGGACTCATGAAGAAGTGGTGACCTCCCTGATCAGAGGGGAGGTGAAGTCTTACCGGCAGCTGCCCCTGAACCTTTATCAAATTCAGAATAAATTCAGGGATGAGATCAGACCGCGGTTCGGATTGATGCGAGGGCGAGAATTTATAATGAAGGATGCCTACTCTTTTGATAAAGATGAGGAAAACTTCAAGATCAGCTATCAGAAGATGCTGGATGCATATTTTAAAACTTTCAATCGTTGCGGACTTGAAACCAAGATGGTGGAATCGGACACCGGGGCCATGGGTGGAAAGGCGGCGCATGAGTTCATGGTGATAGTTGACACGGAGGGTGGAGAAAACATAATCTTCTACTGCGATCAATGTGACTATGCGGCAAACATGGACAAAGCTAACTCGTTGGAGGTTAAACCATATGTGGAGGAAGATTCAGAAAAGCCGCTTGAAAAAGTTGCCACTCCGGGGGTTAAAACGGTGGAGGAGGTGACGGGATTTCTTAATGTCCCGGCAAGAAAGTTAGCCAAGACTTTGTTATATAAAGCGGATGAGAAAATCGTCGCGGTTATGATAAGGGGAGACAGACAGATCAATGAAGTTAAGTTAAAAAACTTTTTAGGTTGCATAAATCTGGAGATGGCAGATGCAGAAACAGTGGAAAAAATCACCGGTGCTCGGGTGGGCTTTGCCGGTCCTTTGAATTTGAGCAAAGTTACTATAATAGTAGATGAGGAAATCCCTCATTTGAAAAATTTTGTCACCGGTGCTAACCAGAACGATTTCCATTTCATAAACGTTAATATTGGTCGAGATTTTAAAATAGATCAGGTGGGACAGATCAGATGTGCTCAGGAAGGTGAGCTGTGCCCTCGATGTAAGAAGGGTAAGCTTCTTACCTCCCGGGGCATAGAGGTGGGAAACACTTTCATGCTGGGAACAAAGTATAGCCAGGCTTTAGGCGCCACCTTTCTGGATGTAGACGGAGAGGAAAAACTTTTCATCATGGGGTCATACGGAATAGGAATCACCCGAACTGCTCAGGCGGCGGTGGAAAAATTTCACGATGAGAAAGGTATAATCTGGCCCGCCTCCATCGCACCTTTCTCCGTGGATATTCTTCCTTTAAATGTAGCTGATGATAGACAGAAAAAAGTGGCTTTCGAAATATATCAAAAGATGAGAGAAGAAGAAATTGAGGTGTTGATCGATGATAGAGACGAAAGAGCTGGAGTGAAATTCAACGACGCTGATCTGATCGGACTGCCTTTGAGGGTAAACGTGGGAGCGAAAAGTTTGAAGGAGGATAAGGTGGAGATATGTGTGAGAAAGACAAGGGATGTGATCTTGGTACCCCAAAGTGAAGTGGTTGAAAAATGCAAAAACCTTCTTGGTGGCCTTTAGATAATTCAGACAGGAAAACGATGGGATTTCGATCTAAAATGAATGAAGCCGACCTGGGTTTTTTGAGGACGTAAATAAAAACCATTTTTTATATTGCTTTTTTGATAAGAGGTCTTATATTATAAAGTTAAGAGTGGGTATAGCCCACTCTTTTACATACTTATTAACGTATAATTAAATTATGGGTTCAAAAGCAGATATATTGAGAGAAAAGATTGTG
>Ga0315545_1000092_pt1 | contig 88680 bp, 93 predicted proteins | sample SalMarSW160210MG_FD_203096 | JGI IMG/M metagenome (GOLD analysis project Ga0315545, IMG submission 203096) | Salt marsh sediment microbial communities from the Plum Island Ecosystem LTER, Massachusetts, United States - Salt Marsh Sediment SW1602-10 ... | reverse complement strand
ACGATGGTAAACCGACAAAGGCAAAAACTATAATGGCTATAATTATTACGGTAAACAGAAAACTAGTGCCACAGCGAACATGAGCCGTACTATATTTCCTGACGGCTTCTACCTCCAGCGGAACCCCAGCTTCATAGGCATTCACCGCCTTGTGCTCAGCACCATGATAGGCGAAATACCGTTTAATATCAGGCACCAGACCTATCACTCCAAGGTACAGAATAATAAGCGCCGCCCGGATAAAGCCCTCTATCAGGCTAAATACCAGAGATGAAGCGATATAAGGGTCAAGCAACCTGGTAAGGAAAAGGGGTGCCATAAAGAACAGGCCAACAGCTACCGCCAGGGAAACAAATACCAGAAGCCAGACCAACCATCCCGAAATCTCCGTCTCTTCCTCCTCCAGAGAGACATTGGCTGAGTAGAGCAGAGTTTTAATACCCAAAACCATGACCTCAATCAGAACAATGACGCCCCGTATTAGCGGGGTTCTCCTCATCCAGCCAGAATAGATACCCCCCAGCAGCCGAGTATCCAGAGCCAGCCCACCGCCAGGACGGCGCACTGCGGTTACCATTGCCTTCTGCCCCCGCATCATCACCCCCTCAATAACCGCCTGACCCCCATAATAGAATCTCTTAGCCATAATAAAAAAAGGAGCGGTTTACCAGCCCGCTCCTGCCCTCATCAAGATGTTTATTTAATCCTCCAGCTTGTAGCGCCGCTTAAACCGCTCCACCCGCCCCAATGTATCCACCATCCTATGCTCCATAGTGAAAAATGGGTGGCACTTACTACACAGCTCGACCTTTAATGTCTTCTTGGTGGAGCCGACGGTAAAGGTATTGCCACAGGCACAGGTTACCTTGGCATCAGTATAAAACTGGGGATGAATCTTGTCCTTCATATCATTTAGCCAGCGTAAACGCTAACCTTCCTCCGGTCTTTGCTGGCCGGCTCGAAGGCGACCACGCCATCAATTAGGGCAAAGAGGGTATAATCCTTGCCCACGCCCACATTATCGCCGGGGTGAATGCGTGTGCCCCGCTGCCGAACTAGGATAGTCCCGGCATGCACCTTCTGACCAGCGTATATCTTCACTCCCAGCCGCTTGGACTGGCTATCACGACCGCAACGGCTGGTGCCGCCTGCTTTTTTATGCGCCATCTTAAGTCACCTCTTTTTTGTGCCGCCGAGCCTTTTTGGGGGGCTTTCCTTGCGCCACTCCCGGCTCAACTATCTTATCTATAACCAGCCTGGTATAGCGCTGGCGGTGTCCCGTCTTCTTGCGGTAGCGCACCTTGGGCTTATACTTAAAGACGATAATCTTATCGCCTTTGCCTTCCCCCTGCGAGGTGGCAACTACCTTCGCCCCGTCAACAGTGGGCGCACCTACCGTTACCCGCTTGCCATCGGCAATAAGCAGTACCCTGTCCAGGTCAACGGTCTTGCCCTCAGCCACGTCCAGGCGTTCCACATCTATAGTCTCACCGGGGCTCACTCTATACTGCTTGCCGCCGGTTTCAATGATAGCGTAAATCTCAAACCTCCGTTAAACAGATTATTCTACCAATTGCTATAGCTAGGTGTCAAGCCGCCAGCCTCTGCCATAGCTCCTTCACCCTGCTTTTTAATTCGTCAAGGCTGCAATCGGTATCTATTACCACATCGGCTCGTTTTATCTTCTCCTCCGGAGGCAGCTGGGAACGGATGCGAGCCAGAGATTCCGATTCGGAAAGCCCGAGCTTCTTTTTAAGTCGCTTCAAGACGGTGGACTCAGGGGCGACAGTGACCCAGACCTCATCTACTTCATCTACCAATGAAGGTCTGCCGGCTTCCAGCAAGACAGGGGCTTCAAGCATCACCACCCCCACCCCCTGCCGCCGATACTCCTCAATTTGAGCCTTTACCTGAGCACGTATGCGGGGGTGCACTATCTGATTCAGGCGGGCTAGAGCCTCATAATTATCAAAAACTATTTTGCCCAGCTTCCTGCGGTCAACATCGCCGTCGGGGGTGAGAATTCCTCTGCCAAAGGCAGCCACCACCTCCCGCCAAGCCTCGGTATCGGGCTTAAAGACTTCATGCCCCACCCTATCGGCGTCAATAACGACCGCCCCCAGCTCCTTAAGAAACCCGGAAACGGTGCTCTTGCCGCTACCAATGCCGCCGGTAAGACCAATGACTTTCATCCCACCAAGTCTAACCAGTGACAACTGCGTAGTCAAGGTGATATTATTCCCTCAGATAAGCTAGCATTGGAGAGTGAACGATGCCCGCATCTTTGAAGCCAGCCTACATTGAAAAAGTGGATGAGCGCGGCAACCTCCAGGTCTGGATTGTGGACGGCGCTTATATTCGCACCCACATTGATGAAGAATTCACCAACTTCGGCCAGCATTATCGGTACCCTTATATTCCAATAAACGAATTCTGGATTGACCGTGAAGCCGAGCAGGATGAGCGGCAGTTTTTCATTGACCACCTGCTGGTGGAGCACCGGCTGATGGCGGAAGGCATGCCCTATGACGAGGCACTGGAAAAAGCTGACCAGAAGGAAAGAAAGGAGCGCCGCCGCGCTGGAGACCTTAGCCGCCTGACCCATCACGGGCAAACATTACCGGCGGGAAAGAACGTCCACGAGCGGCTCTGGAAGAAGCTGGAGAACGGCGTAAGCGTCTGGATTGTTAACGGGCGCCTGGTGCGCAGCGTATTTGATATTGACTTTACCGAAGGTGGTCACGACTATGTTTACGAATTCGTGCCGGAGAATGAGGTCTGGATTGATGATGATATTGTAGAGTCAGAGCGGGGCTATATACTGCTGCATGAACTTCACGAGCGAAATCACATGGCTAAAGGCTGGCCCTACAGCAAGGCTCACGCCTCCTCAAGCCGCCTGGAATACCACTGCCGCCACCACCCCGATGAGCTGCACGACAAGCTCGCCGCCGAGGGCTGGGCTTAGTATTCTCTTGTAACTCTCCCCCAAAGGGTAACCGAGGGCTATAATTGACCATAGTTGGGTGATATAATTAGATTAGAATGGAAACCACCAGTTTTATGTTCAATTTGTTGGGGCTAAGTCTTCAAGCATTTGGCATAATAATTGGCGGGTTAGGTGTAGTTGCAGAACGATTTCTTGATTATCTACCAATGCAAACGCTTGCGAGTCGTAGAGTTCAGATTTACTTTGCCAATTTAAATGTAACAGCAATCCCATTTCTTCGTGCGATTACACAAACTCCAGAATTAGAGACGGGCAGGGATGATAGATATAACAAATGGGAGGTAATGATTGTTCTTTTTATTGTATTGCTTATCGCACTGCCGATTGTAGCAATCGTATATTTCATACCGGTAATATATATTTATCGATTTTATATCCCCCTTTTTGTTCTATCGGTTTGGATTGGCTTAAGTATAGTGGTCGATGTTCTTCCTGCTATATTGTTATCTGCTTTACCGCCTGAACGGGTATCTCAGCCTATACCAAAGGTGCCTTTACAATTTCATCTACCAAGGGTGAATTTACAAAGATACATAAGGTTACAATTGCGATACTTTTTCCTAACTCCTCTCCAACATGCTTTGGTGCTAATGATATTACTATCTCAAATTATCTTGAACTGGTTTGCTTGGGTTATTAGATTAAACCTAGCTGGTAGAGAACTAAGAGGGCGCTACTATGCACTTTACAGTTTATCCGCTTTGCTTCTCGGCACAATTTTTTTAATCATTGCTTTGTTTTGATTGAGTGTTGAATGCCTAAACGTCTCAAGGGATGTTTAAGAGGGGCGCTAGCCCCTCTTTTTTATTATCCCTCCCCCTCTCCCTTGAGGGAGAGGGGGACTAAGGGGGTGAGGGTGCTATGATAACTAATGAGTGCTATAATTATGAAAAGGAGCATTATGCACCAGGCAATGCTCTATGAAAAGTTGCCCAATTCCAGGGTGAGGTGCGGTACCTGCCAGTGGCGCTGCAATATAGCTCCGGGTAAGTTCGGCGTCTGCCGTGTCTATCAGAACCGCGACGGCACCCTGTATAACCTGAACTATGCCAAGGCGTCCTCGGTAGCCGCCGACCCTATTGAAAAGAAGCCCCTGTTTCACTTCTTCCCCGGCAGTCTGGCTTTCTCCATAGGGGGGTGGGGGTGCAACTTCCACTGCCAGGACTGCCAGAACTGGGAAATCTCCTGCCCTGTGGATAACGAGCCGTGGCTCGGCTCTCAAGAAGTCTCTCCTCAGACAGCCATAGAACTGGCAAAACGCTACCAATGCCAGGGCATCGCCTGGACATACAATGAACCGAGTATCTGGTTTGAATACACCTTCGACTCGGCTAAGCTAGCCAAGGAGAATAACCTTTACACCGTCTATGTGACCAACGGCTTTCTCACCCCTGAGGCGCTGGACACCATCGGGCCTTACCTTGATGCCTGGCGGGTTGATATTAAGGGTTTCACCGACACCCTCTACCGTGAGCTGGCCAAGATAAACCGCTGGCGAGGAATACTTGAGGTTGCCAAGCGGGCTAAGGATAAGTGGAATATGCATGTTGAGGCGGTAACCAACATCATACCCACCATGAATGATGACGACTCTCAACTGGAAGGCATAGCCAACTGGATAAGGGATGAGCTGGGGGAGCTAACGCCGTGGCATGTGACCAGGTTCTACCCCCACCACCACATGATGCACCTCCCCCCCACCCCGGTATCCACCCTGGAGCATGCCTACGATATCGGGAAAAAGGCTGGACTTAAGTTTGTCTATGCCGGCAACGTTCCCGGACATAGCAGTGAAAGTACCGTCTGCTACAACTGTGGTAAGCCTATTGTAAACAGGTTCGGCTACCAAGCCCAGGTAGTCGGGCTGGAGGGCTCAAGGTGCAAGTTCTGCGGGGCGGAGCTTAACTTCAGAACTGCAGAGAGGAGGGCAAGATGATTAGAAATCCGATTGTCGCCGGGCAATTCTACCCGGCATCAGCTTCGGAGCTTAAGGCTATGATTGAGGGGATGGTTAAAGAAGAGGTGATTGGTCTGATTTTGCCCCACGCTGGCTATATCTACTCCGGGCCAGTAACGGCAGCCGTTATATCCAGAATCAAATTTAAGAACACCTTCATCATCATGGGGCCCAACCACACCGGCAGCGGCAAGCCCCTCAGCATCATGACCGAAGGCACATGGAAAACACCACTGGGAAAAGTAGAGATCGACTCGAAACTGGCCAAAAAGATTCTAGCCACCTCCAAACACCTCCAAGAAGATAAGACCGCCCATCTCTACGAGCACTCCATTGAGGTTCAGCTCCCGTTTTTGCAATATTTCAAGCCCAATTTTAAGCTAGTCCCCATCGTGCTCGCCTATGCCAGCGGCGACGTCTACAAAGAAATCGGCAAAGCAATAGCCAAGGCGGTCAAGAAACTGGGCAGAAAGGTGGTAATCATCGCCTCCAGCGACATGACCCACTACGAGCCGCAGGAGTCGGCTCAGAAAAAGGACGTGAAAGCTATAGAAGCCATACTGAACTTGAATGAGGATGAACTATTAAAGCGGGTTGATGAGCTCAATATCACCATGTGCGGCTATGCCCCGGCGGTCAGCCTTATCGTTGCCGCCAAGGAATTAGGCGCCACCGGCACAGAACTGGTTAAATACCAGACCAGCGGAGACGTCACCGGCGATTATTCAGCCGTGGTGGGCTACGCCGGTATAATAATAAAAGGTAGAGGGGGATGAGATGCATCCGCTGGCGGCACTAGCCAGGATAACGGTAGAGACCTTTATCACGGAAGGTAAAGTCTTCCAGCTGCAAGAGCTTACCCCCGAGATGGTGGGTAGGGCTGGCGTCTTTGTTTCCATTCACAAGGGTGGCGAACTAAGAGGCTGCATCGGCACCTTTGAGCCCCAGAAGGCTAATGTGGCTGAGGAGGTTATCGCCAATGCCATTAGCTCGGCAACCAGAGACCCCCGCTTTCTGCGCATCCGCCCCGATGAGCTTGAAGGCCTTGAATACAGCGTGGACGTCCTCACCACCCCCCACCCCATTCCCAACAAAGACCAGCTAGACCCCAAGAGGTATGGGGTTATCGTGGAGGCGGGTTTTAAGAAGGGCTTGCTCCTGCCCGACCTTGAGGGAGTGGATACTGTGGACTATCAGATTGACATCTGCCGCCATAAGGCGGGTATATTGCCCAATGAGCCGGTAAGGCTATACAGATTTGAGGTGAGGAGGTATAAGTGAGGGGGCAGAAGGAAGAGACACGACAAAACGACATTATTAAAAATAGGGAAACAATTCCTATCTGATTAGCTTTGAGAATTAGTTTTTAGGTTATGTTAAGCTGGTTTGAGGTGAGGGGGGATAAGTGCAGACTAACTTCCCTCTCTGGTGTTAATTAACTTACTTGTCCATCTATGTTATACTTTCGTTAAGAAAATGATTATTAAAAACCAGCTTACATTCTCCCCAGATAGTGAAATGTTGGTCTCTGAAATTGCAGACAGCATATCACAAAAAGAGTGGGGGACGTTTAAGGATAGCCTTAAAGCTCCAATCCATCAGTGGTTTACCTATCCGGCAGGATTTTCATACAAAGCTGTAGAATCTAGTATTAAAAACCATAATATTAAAAAGGGGCATACTATTTATGACCCTTTTATGGGTTCAGGAACAACTAATGTTGTAGCCAAAAAATTAGCGGTCAACTCTTATGGTCTTGAGGCACACCCCTTTATATTTGAAATTGCAAAAGCTAAATTGGATTGGAGTATTACTACCAAAGAAGTAACTGATGCTCTTCAAAATATAGAAGGTGAGATTTTAAGTCATAACAAAGATATTTCCGAATCGACACAAGATGCTTTAAGAAAAGAATTCCCAGAACTAATTTTGAAATGCTACGAAAAAAATACTTTACAGGAATTGCTGATAATTCGAGATTCTATTGCTAAACAAAAACTTAATGATAAGACCAACAGATTATTATTTGTAGGATTGGCAAGTTTATTACGTCAAATATCGAGTGTTGCTACTGGATGGCCCTATATTGCCCCAAAAAAGAAGAAAACAACATCTAATGGCAAACTCCCATTTATCGAATACAAGAAATTTATTCTTGGAATGCTCTATGACATCGAATTGACTATCTCTCAAGCAGACCCATACTACGCTGATTCGAATCACAATATCTTTAATGCGGATTCAAGAAATACCCTTGGGCTAATAGAAAATTCTAGCATCGACCATATTTTCACATCACCTCCCTATCTAAATAACTTTGATTATGCAGACCGTACCAGATTGGAGCTATATTTTTTCGGTAAAGCAAAGACATGGGGGGACATCACTAGAACTATTCGTTCCAAACTGATGACATCAGCCACAACTCAAATATTAAGAAATGACCCTAGATATATTTTGTCAAATGAATTACACGTATGTTGCCCAGAGGTATTCTCATATTTGTGCAACGCTGTCCAACAATTAAGTCAACTAAGGCTGCAAAAGGGTGGGAAAAAAAGTTACGACCTTCTGGTCGCTGGATATTTTAATGATATGTACGAATCACTAAAGGACGCATTTCGCGTATTGAAAAATGGTAAAACAGCCGTTTATGTTCTTGGTGATTCTGCGCCTTATGGTGTGCATGTTCCAACTGACTTATTTATCGGCAAAATTGGAATAGGCTTGGGATTCTCAGATTATAAAATTGAAGTATTACGACCCCGTGGAGGCAAGTGGGGAAATAATCCACAGAGACACAAAGTGAATTTACGAGAATCTGTTGTAACGCTGAGAAAGGACTAAACAGGAGATACTATGCCAGATATTCAAAACCCTGGCAGCGCACTTGGCGAAGCAATCGGTGCACAAATGGAGCTTGCTCTAAATACATTTCTTAGAGCTTTTTGTGAAGATGTAGCACATCATTTTGTTTACTCATCAATAATTAAGGGGAAAAAGAAATTATTGATGTACGATGATTTTGGCACTGGATATAACTTAGACTCCGTAATTGCAAATCAGAGCATGCAACCCATAATTCTCATTGAGTCTAAGTACATACGTTATAAGAAACACAATAGAGATAAAGGAAGTTGGTTATGTACTGCTCATCCGGCAATTCGAAGGCGATACCAGAGCATTCGCAGCTCAATCGCAGTATTGGCAGGAAATTGGAGCTCTTCATCGTTAGCCATGATGAAGAGCTTTGACATTAACATTTTCCTAATTCCCTTTGAACGTATTTGTGATTTTCTCAGCCAGCGTGGTATTACATTTGATTGGGGTGAGAAAGACCGGGCCGCAGCTCAAGAGGCTTGGCAACAATATTGCAAGCTGAGTGATGATGAACGATATGCAATAGGAGAGCAAATGGTCTCTCTCATTAAAGAAGACCTAAAAAGACTTATTTTAGTAATTCTGGATGATTCTGCTGAGCGCAATATTGATAAAGTTACCATTGAACTTCACTCAAATATTGGAGAGGTTAAATTACAGAGATTTAATAGTGTTGCAGAAGCCATTGATTTCTTAAACTCAGAAGAGTTGAATGCTGTCTTTCTAACAACAGACTCATTAACACTTTTTGACCCAGCGCCAAAAATAGATTGAATAGCATTACAGGCGTCTTAAAAGCTCACCTGGGGGCAAATGAGCTCTCATTATTCTCAAGCAATAGGGAGTTTAAGAGGGGCTTCGCCCCTCTTTTTAAATTTTCTTCCCCTTCCCCTTAGCAAGGGGAAGGGGATAAAGGGGATGGGGTAGATAAGAAATGATAAGAGATTTGATACTTAAGAACCGGAGCTATCGGCGGTTTTACCAGGAAGTGCCCGTAGAACTTGAGACACTAAAAGAGCTGGTTGACCTGGCGAGGCTCTCGGCGTCTGCCGCCAACAAACAACCGCTGAAATATATCCTTTCCTGCGACCCCCAAAAGAACGCGCTGATATTCCCCTGCCTCAGGTGGGCCGGCTATATCAAGGACTGGCGCGGTCCCGCCGAAGGAGAAAGACCGTCGGCATATATTATCGTGCTTGGGGACACCCAGATAAGCCCCTCTTTTCTCTGCGACCACGGGATAGCCGCTCAAAGTATCTTGCTCGGTGCCACCGAGAGGGGTCTGGGCGGCTGTATACTGGCTTCGGTACAGAGGACTAAACTGCGCAAGGTCCTCAACATACCACCGCACTACGAGATACTCCTGGTGCTGGCTCTGGGCAAGCCCAAGGAAAGGGTGGTGCTGGAGACGGTTGGGCCCAGCGGCGATATCAAGTACTGGCGCGACAAAAACGAAGTGCACCATGTGCCCAAGCGGGCGCTTAATGATATTATAATAGGTTAGAGGATAATTTATGGACTTATTTGAATACCAGTTTCAGCAAGAGAAAAACCAGGAGGCACCGCTGGCCGCCAGGATGAGACCGGCCGCCCTGCACGAGTTCGTGGGGCAGGAGCACCTGATGGGTGAAGGGCATGTCTTAAGAAAGGCCATTGAAGCCGGCAAGGTGCCGTCTCTTATCCTGTGGGGTCCAACCGGCAGCGGCAAAACTACCATGGCTTATATCATCGCCAATACCACCGAGGCGCACTTCAGCCCGGTAAGTGCCGTCAGCGCCGGCGTGGCTGACCTGCGCCGGATAATTGAGGAGGCAAAAGAACGCCGCAAGCTCTATCAGAAGAAAACAATCCTCTTCATCGACGAGATTCACCGCTTCAACAAGGCGCAGCAGGATGCCGTTCTGCCCTTCGTTGAGGACGGAACCATCACCCTTATCGGGGCTACCACGGAAAACCCCTCGTTTGAGGTTATCTCCCCCCTCCTCTCCCGCTGTCAGGTCCTCACCCTCAATCCTCTCACCGAGGACGAAATTCAGATCATCATCATGAGAGCCTTAAAGGACGAACTTAAAGGTCTGGGCAAACTAAATGTAGAGCTGGATGACGATGCCCTGCTCCGCCTTATTATGATGTCAAACAAGGATGGCCGGGTTGCCCTCAATGCCCTGGAGATAGCCACCGCCACTACCCCGCCTGATGCCAAGGGAAAGCGCCACATCTCACTAAACACCATTGATGATGCCATCCAGCAACGGTTTTTGCCCTACGACAAAGGGGGAGACCGCCACTACGACCTTATCTCCGCCCTGCACAAGTCGATGCGAGGCTCAGACCCGGATGCCGCCCTTTACTGGCTGGCCAGGATGCTGGAGGCGGGGGAAAGCCCCCTCTACATTGCCCGCCGCCTGGTTCGCTTCGCCTCAGAGGATATAGGCATGGCTGACCCCCAGGCATTGGTGATAGCTATGGCCGCCCAGCAAGCCGTCCACTTCATCGGTATGCCTGAGGGCAACCTGGCTCTGGCTGAGGCAGCGGTCTACCTGGCTACCGCCCCTAAAAGCGACTCGCTGTATCAGGCTTACTCTCAGGTCCAGGATGAAATCGAACAAGGATCCGATGAGCAAGTGCCTATGCACCTGCGCAATCCGGTGACGCCGTTAATGAAAGAAATGGGCTACGGCAAGAGATATAAGCATGCTCACGACTACCCCAAGCACTTCGCCGGGCAACAGAACCTGCCCGATTCCCTTAAAGGTAAACATTACTATACCCCCGGTGACCAGGGATATGAGAAGCAGGTCGCCGAGCGGCTCAAGGCCTGGTGGGAGAGCGTCAAGCAACCCAAAAAACCGAGAAGAAAGAAAAAGACTTGAGGCGAGAGCACACCATTTGCCCCAGCGGCGATATTTCACTGGAAGCAGTATGGCATTTCCCCGAAGGTACCGGCCCCTTCCCGACGGTTATCGTCTGCCACCCCCACCCCCTCTATGGGGGGAATATGTCGAGCAATGTTGTCTTTGCTATCTGCCAGGCGCTAGCCCAAAAATCAATTGCCGCTCTCCGCTTCAATTTCCGAGGAGTGGGTAAAAGCGGGGGCACATTCGGAGAGGGCATTGGTGAGCAGGAAGATGTTAAGGCAGCGTTAGATCTCGTTTCAGCTACACCCAATATTGACCAAAAGAGAATAGGCCTAGCCGGCTACTCCTTTGGTGCCAGCGTCGCCCTCCCCGTTGCCGTTCAGGATGAGCGGGCTAACCTGCTGGCACTGGTATCGCCAGCGCTATCGGACGCCGGCTGGGAACAGTTAAAGCGATATACCAAGCCCAAATTTATCATTATCGGTGAGAACGATTTTATCATACCACAACCGCAGTTCCGCCAGCACGCCGAGGATATCCCTGACCCCAAGCAATGCCAGATTATACCCGGGGCTGACCATTTCTGGGGAGGGTATGAAGAAGAGGTTGCTCAGAAAGTAACCGAGTTCTTTGCCGACGGCTTCAAGCTAATTAAAACGCCTTGACAGGCTATGCCCCACCCTTTATACTGAGAAAACCGGCGCGGGGTGGAGCAGTGGAAGCTCGTCGGGCTCATAACCCGAAGGTCGTTGGTTCGAATCCAACCCCCGCTACCAACCTTTTTACCTTTACTTTTGAGCCCGAGAAGCCATATAATAATAGTGTTATGGCAAGTAAGGTTACTGACCCCAATCTCCAGGCTATTTTAACTGCCCTTCAAAAACTCTCACCGCAAGACCGCCAGATAATTATTGAGGCGCTACAATCCAAGCCTTCCAGCTTGCTTCAGACCCCCGGAGAGGGGTATGAGGATTGGCGGAATGAGCTAAGGCTCAGGGGCCTAGCCGAGGGGACCATAGAGCTTTACTCACGAACTGTGAGGAAGCTTCTGGAGCAATACCCAGTTCCTACTGCCCGAGATGTCAGGGCTTATTTAGCTGCAAGGCTAGAAAAGGTAAAGGCGAAGGAACTAAGCGAAGCAAAAGTCAGAAACGACCAGAAATCGCTAAGAAGTTTTTTCAACTTCTTGGAGGAGCAGGGCTTATGGCTTAATAATCCTGTTAAGCACATGAGGCTAATGAAAATTAAGAAGGTTATTAGGCAAGCTCCACCAGCGGAGGATGTAAATAAATTGCTTCAGGCCTGGGAAGGCTCACCACAGCGGGTTAAGGATAGACTAATCATTGCACTATTGGTGGATACAGGGTTAAGACTTAGTGAAGCCTGCTCTATTAAGCGTGAGAATGTTGACCTTGATAACCTTCAGGTTAAGGTTGAAGGTAAAGGCAAGAAGGAGCGAGTAGTTCCTATCTCGCCTGTGGTAGTGGATAGGCTCCGGGAGTATATCAATAAGGAGAACCCACAGGGAGAGTATTTATTCCCTGCCAATAACAAGCTAGGCTATCAGGGCATTAGGTCGGTCGAGAGAACCTTTACACGGCTATGTAAACGGCTGGGGATTAAGCCCGCCATTAGCCCCCACCATCTGAGGCACTACTTTGCGACTTACGCCCTGAAGAATGGAGCAAAACTAGAAATCGTCTCCCGCATACTCGGTCATGCCAGTGTGGGGATTACCGGAGATGTTTACCGTACCGTCAGGCAGGATGAGATACAAGCGGAGCATAAGAAATATAGTCCACTAGCTGATTTGTAAAACTGATGAAGGTAAAACCATGGGGAGGAAAACGAGTAGTATAGAATATTTATACTAAAGGGATAAAATGGCATCACTAGTGGATAGACTTATAATATAAGCCTAATATGATATTGATTTTTCTTTATTGATGTTTCAGTAAGTAAGTAAATAAGAACCATCGTCATTTTCTCTGGCAACATACTCTCTGTGAACTTTAAAATAACCAAGTGGAATTTTGTTAATTGCTAGAGGATTGTGTATTAATATGAAATCCTCGCCGAGATTCCTTGTCCAGTTACGTATGCTTGCTCTTGAATATAGAATCCCACTTAGTTGTTCATATGACTTAGAAGTAAAAAGCTCAGTTGACACCTCGGCACCACTGCTCTTTTGAATTACAGGTCTATATTGATAACCAGTATCTACGATTTGCATTGATGTCTTGTCGATACGTACCTGCGGAAAGCCAATAGGAAAAACAGCTTTTATGATTCTTGGGGGTTCGATTTCTAGGTTGGCTTGTTCTATCTTGCATGAGTTTAAAGCAACTATGAAAGCATCTTTAGGTGAAATTATTCCATCGCATACCCATTTGGAGTATTGAACATCAAATTTATCTCTGATGGCGCTTCTATAACGAAGCGTAATAAGTTTATCTGGAACTTCAGTTACTTGCCCAATTATTAAGGATGGAACGCGATCACTACTACGTTCTGAACCTTCCCCTGGGGTAGTAGCTTCTATCCAAACGCGGAGACCGGAATCATCAACCAGTACATCAGGCCATGAGTCTCTACGGTATTGTATGGGAAGATTTTGCTGAATTAAAGCGCAAGTCAAGTACATTTCCCAAAATCGGGCATCAAAATCAACTTGCATTTGCTGTCGGAAGTTACTATCAGCGTAGGGGCTATAAAATGCCCATAGTTCTTGCATAAAAGACCTGGAGTCAACAAGATATTTCATTGATCCATCGCGGACGGTGGTATAGGTTGGGTCTTTTACCTCGGTGTCGTACAAAAATAGATCTTGCAACAGTATCGTTTACCTTTTAATTATTAATAAAAAAAGGAACCCTACGCCTTGAGACCAATAAGTAGAATGGGTACAGTAATCACAGCAAAAAAGCTTTTCAAGTACCATTTTGTTCTTTCATAAGTAACCATAGATGAGGCATCTTTGGGAGATACCCACTTGGTGAATTCCTTAATAGGACAGGCATAAACTCCCAACTTAATGACATTCTTAACTTCAGCGGCGGCTTGAAAGCGAAGTAAATCTCCGCCGATAAATGACCTGTGATTAAAAGCTACGTCCACTCCTACGTTCCTCTTCCAGTAATCGATAGCAAGGTCATTTTTCGGATCATTGAAAATGTTCTTTTCAGTTTCCCATCCGCGTTTCTTAAATTCCTCCACACATATTGAATTGATTATCGTCTGTTTACCCTTAAGCAATTTCTTACCTGACTGACTCCGTAATGTGTTTTCAGCATTAAATTTCTGCTCAACCTCAGTCGCATCTATACTCAAGATTACATCAAATATTTCTTTCTTTAGCTCGTAGTCTGAATTAAGAATGATATCAGCATATCTATGTTCATAAGTTTCGTAGTTCATAACGATCCCACCTATAATAATTATACCACTCCCAAGGTTAAAGCGGGCTTATCTTCGTACTTTCTACATATAATTTGCTCTATTAATTAGTAGTCCAATGGTTTTAACTCCTCTCGAACGAAATACGTGATATAATTGTAGTACTAGGCCGTTTATGCATATAATTCTTGAATAATCAGTTGATTTGGGAGCAACCTAACTGTGAACTATGAAATTGCCTATAACAAAGCAATTGAAATGATTGATCGTGATATTAAGCTCCTCTTTCAAAGGTTAAATTTCTTCCTTATTGCGATGGGTTTTCTTCTTGCGGCTTTTGCGACCATATTTGTTGTGGATGAATCTCCAGAACTAATCACTGTCAAGTACATCATAGTCGTTGTAGGTTTTCTTTTATCGCTTTTGTTCGCTACTATTAATTACTTAAATACTTGGATTATTTGGCGCATTGGCCAGTATATTCGTGAACTGGAAAATCAAGATTTCAAAGAGCTAGTAGAGGAAGGCAATCAACCTTATCAGAGGGTAAACCAAATAGTATTGGATTCTATGAATAGGAATCATATATTTGCGTTGACTTGGGAAATGATCAGAAGTGTCTGGGATGTTATATTTAACCCGCGTAAGAAAGCGAGAGAAGGTGTTGCTGACCATACTTATATAGTTCCCTTGCTTTTCGCTTTTATCTGGGTGATTATATTCATAGCTTTACTTTGCTGTTAGGATTTTAGCGATTGGCTCCATCCAAATACTCACCATAGAAAGCATAGACCAGTGATTTACTCTTTGATTAGTAGTAGGTCTATATACGCAGTCTTCTATGCTTAATATGCTCTTCTAATTGTTAGTCAAATAATGGAATCTGATACCCAAGCTGCCATTTCAGATAAGTGAACTTGCTCAACACCCTGACTCAGGTTTAAGGTGTCGCCTACGAACTAAGCCAGGCTGTGTGAGAAGCAAAATGAAGTACCCGAAATTCTAAACGGGTGATTTAATATTAGTCAGAACTGAGGCTTCACTCACATGGGGATATACACTGCCCCGGATAATTACGGTACAGACGGCAGTTTTGAATCCATCTCATATAGCATATAATAGTAACTATGAATGTACAAACACTTGAGCGCCTACTCCACTCAAAAGTGGAATGGCAACAGACAATTGGGGAAACTCGGTCTATCCTGGGATATGACCCCTCATGGTCGTGGGAGCAACGACGCCAATGGGATGACCAAGACTGCCTGACCAATAAGCAACTTACTAATTTCATGGCGCTTACTTTCCTTGCCGAGAAGGTTGTGGATGCGACAGAATTCCCAAGGCAGAAGACTCTTGAGCTATATTGGATAGCATGTTTTTATAATGACTATGAGGCTTTAGGGCTTGATGCTATTAAACTGTGGTCAACCCATTGGGAAGCGCCCAGACGTATATTTCCCTATCTAGAATGGATGATTGGTTACGACCCAGAAAGGGAGATAATTCACCTAGACGTCCCCAAGCGATTACTCACGAAAGAATTCCTCAATGAAATACCTGCCATTAAAGCTAAAGTTACCGGTGAGAAGAAAGGCGTGGTATCGCCGGATATCCACCGTGCTAAAGTAAGTGGCGAAAGATTTCAGCAGAAACATGAAGTGACGGATCAGATAAGGCGTATAGCTATAGGCGAGATAACCTATACTGAGGCACTCCAAGAGGAATATAAGCGAACCCTCATTGACAACAGAGCCAAAATTAATTCAAGCCCAAATAGGTATGTGCGACTGGAGAAACTGCAATCATTTCGAAGAAAAGTTAGGGAACGTGTCAGAAATCGGTTAAAGCGGATAAGTTTACCCGTTGAATACAAGCCGTGCAATTGGTGGACTAAAATTGAGGAGAACATATTATAACAACATAGAATAAAACTTTAATACCAAAATCGTCGGCAACAAGATTGCTACCTATTCGAGTTGCAGGTTAGACTGGACTTGTATGACCCAAGTCCAGTTTTTGTTGCCCCAATAAGCGCTGAAATAACTGACAATATAAGGCAAAGGAGGTTGACATGCTATTAATTAGCAACGGCAAGGTGGTGGTAAAGGACTTCACCCTCTATGCTGGTAAGAAAGTAAGATATGAGCGCCGTGATTGGCCGGGGGAGGTTTGGGAAGGGACATTGATAACCAGTGAAGTTGATGACGTTATTGTTATAGAACCTAAGGGGGACTCTATAGACGCGCCTTATGTGGAGGAGATTTTATGGATGGAAGCCATAGACTAAGCGAATATCAGCAAGAAGTCCTAAAAGCCGCCCTATCTTACCATGACCAGGGTTGGGCTGTTATCCCTATCAAACACCGGTCAAAAATAGCAGAGATTGACTGGAAGCGGTACCAACACGAGAGACCAAGCCGAGAGCAGGTTGAGCAGTGGTTTGGGAATGGCAAAGACCGCAACATCGGCATCCTTACCGGGCAAATCTCAGGCGGTCTGGTAGTTCTGGTGTTTAATGAGGAAGGGGATTTTGAGAAGTTTTTTATGGGCGACAATATCCTTGAAAAGACCCCGGTTGTAAAGACGCCAAGGGGTTATCACGTCTATTTAACGACCAGTGAGAGGGTTGAGTCTCATATCTATGGCGGAGGTCGCTTTGAAGTCAAGGGGGAGGGAACTTATGTGATTGCTCCGCCCAGTCTACACCCAAAGGAGGTTCACTACTATGAAGTCAATCCTGATTGAAACACCTGGCTTCTGGAGAAAAAGAGCACCAAGAATAGGAATAGAGATTGACCAGCCCGGACTCCAGGTAACCCGTGAGCCGGACTGGGTTGAGAAGGCTCTCAGTGGAGTTATCCCCTATGGCGAGAGGGATGATACTATCTTCCGACTGGCAGGACACCTTAAAAGCAAGGGTATACCGGAGGGGGAGGCAATAGAGTTGCTATCACTGGTTGCAGAAAACAGATGTGAGCAGCCGGAAGGGGATAAGTTTACCAAGGAAGAGGTCATCAAGAAAATAAGAAGCAGCTACAAGGGGGAGGGCGAGGTGGGGCGACTCAATAGCCTCACACTGGAGCAGTCTCTTATTGAGCCGCTGGAGGAGATCCCTGAACTAGTAAACTACTGGGTTCGCATTGGTGACCTGACTCTCCTTGTTGGGCCGGGTGGATTGGGTAAATCCACAATAGCTTTATCTCTTGCTCTTAGTCTAGCTGGTGGTGTGCCATTCCTCGGCTTTGAGGTGCCCAGTCCAGAGAAGGTTTTATACCTTGACCTTGAGATGGGTGAGTATGAGTTTAGAACAAGGCTTAATACTCTAGGCCCGCAATTCCCGGATATAGCCCGGCAAAACTTTCACTGGTTATCACTTCCCGGTAAAGATGTGAGGAGCTTCAGGATAAATAGGGAAGGGGATAAAAGTAGGCTACTAAACGAGCTAGATATTATCAGGCCTAAACTTCTAGTTGTTGATAATCACTCCCGCTTTCACAGTGGGGATGCCAATAAAGAAGCAGATATGATTCCAATGGTAGTAATTCCCACTGGCGAGATGATAGTTGAGTTTAATCTGGGAATACTGTATTTAATGCATACGGGATGGAAAGAACGGGAAAGACCGAGAGGAACTATGTGCATATTTGATGCAGCCAGCACAATGATAGCAGTGACAAAAGCAGGAGACCCCAGAAAGAGGATTCTAAAGTGGCAGAAGAACCGTTCGGTCAGAAGACAACAAGGCCCCACAAGACTAAGCACTTTGTATGACCCTGAGACATTCATGGTTGAAACTGGAGAACACGAGGAGATAAGCAGCGTTTTTCAGGAGACCGTCTTCCCTATTAAGAGAAACGATTTTGTGGAGAGACTTAAAGAAGACCTTGGCGTTGGGAAGACCAGAGCCTATAATATTATCCGAGAACTAGCACAGCAGGGTGAGATAATAATTGATGGGGACATAATTAGGTTAGGTCCTGAGGATATAGAGCTATAGTGGAAAACCCTACTGGAGGAAAATACTGGAAACGAGTGTAAATCTCAGAGGAAGCGCCCATTTATCCATTTTCCTTCCACCCCCCCCTATATAGGGGGTGGAAGGTGGAATGGAAGTAATAACTGAAAATAAACTAATATCTGCGCCCCAAAAAATTATCCCTTCAAACAGAGTGCCCAAATGCAAACCTCAAACCTGATGCCAAAATTACCGGAGACCTCATACCAGACGCCCAAATACAAACCTCAAACCTGATGACCCTTATAGCACAATTGTCCTACTTCCCCAGAGATTGAGATAACGCCTTAAGATAATCTTCCCAACTTCGTGACTATTCGTTACCCCGCCTCGCCCATCTCCACTCCCCTAAGGATAGCTGTTTAGTGCCACAACCTATTCGTTCTACGTCCATTTTTACTTTTGGCCACTCTGTTTTGAGGGTAAACTCCCGGTCCCGCCTAGAATTATCCCCCTTATTGGGCGCTTTTTAAATTCAACCTGCGTGAGAAATTTTCCAATAGAAATTGGGGAGTTCTTTTACATGCAGAGTCACTTTTTAAAGCTCATCGTGGTAGTATAATAGTATCAAGTCGGTTAGATTAAGCTTAGTGATTTACCGGGTTGAACAGACAGAGGGGGTGAACTATGAAGAAACGAATAGGAGATAAGATTACGGCAAGAGACAGCAAGACAGGGAAAGTGCTATGGCAAGTCGAGATTAGGAAGATTGCAAAGTTACATAGCCCAGGAGATTTTGAGCCTACAATTATGTTAGTCGAACATAAAAGCGGTGAGAAGGAACTGTACTTCCCTTATTGGAAGAAAACGAAGAAGGGTACACAGGGATTCGCGAACCGTCCACCTATGTTCAAGGAGTCTATATTTTTGAATTACTTAGTGACACCATTAATCAAGGATTTTTCACTAGGCGTTTTTTGAAGAAGCTAAATCGTGAGTTAGAAATAGCTTTAAAATAGGCGTGCTTTACTAAGTAAATCCGGAAGGGGGAGAGGAGGCTTGAGGCAATGAATTGTCTGTAGGTAACGCCGCTCGTGTCTTTCGTTCCGGTATAGAATCCCGAAAGGCCCAATATCGCACAGTGAACAAGAACAAAAGATTCCCTAACTTGGTTCGTCTTTTCATAGACACGTCAGATGCTGGGGATTATACGCAACAAATATGTATCCCGAACAGCCGCTAGTTTGTCATTCGGCTCTCGCGCTAATGTCATGCTTGCTGCCCTTTTTCAATTGTCCTCTCCTCCAGATAAGGCTATTCTACTACCGCTACCGTAATGGCACAAGCAATCTCCATTTTGGAGTGTCCTATTGATTTGACCAATATTTGGAAGGTAACGATATAGCGTAGTGTGCAACCCAGAACTCGCTACCTTTGTGTTGCGACCGAAGAAACAATGGGAATATAATGGGGATGTTGAAATATAGGGTCTGAATCGTGACAGTAAAGTTAGTGACTGACAGTGTCTCTGACATCCCACCTGAAATTGCCACTGAGATGGGGATCACAATCGTACCCCTTTTTGTTCACTTTGGCGCTGAGACCTATCGAGACCGTATTGACCTCGCGCCTGAGGAGTTCTACAACAAGCTAATACATAGCAAAATTCTACCCACTACTGCTGCCCCTTCTCCCGGAAGTTTTGCTGAAGTATATGACAAGTTGGCTGAAGAGACAGACGTCATCCTAGTCATCACTCTTGGCTTTGGGGCTACTTATGGGAATGCAGTTAAAGGCATAGAGCTAATGAAGAGGAAGTGCCGGGTAGAACTGGTTAACTCGCTGGAGGCTATTATGGCGCAAGGGCTGGTGGTTATCGCCACAGCCAAAGCAGCCAATGCTGGGGCTAGCCTTGATGAGGCGGTGGATCTAACCCAGCGCAATATAAAACGTGTAGATTTCCGGGCAGCTTTTGATACGCTAGAGTATCTCAGAAAGGGTGGACGTATCGGTAAGGCACAGGCCTTTCTGGGGTCGATGCTTAAGGTAAACCCGATAATTACGATAAGAGACAGCGAAGTTTGTCCTGCTGCCAGACCACGTTCCAGAGCACAGGCAATAAATTATTTGTATGACTTCGCTATGAGCTATTCCCGTATTGAGGAAATGGCTATAGAGGAAGCTACTACTCCTGATGAAGCAGAGATGTTAGCTAACCGACTTAGCTTTAAATTTCCTAAGGAGCGTATCTACCGGTCAAAGATGAGTCCGGTAATCGTTACGCATACAGGTCCCCGAGCTATTGCCGTATCAGTATTGGGGGATAGTGAGTAGCTACCCAGCTGAAGTAAGGGATTCAACATGACATTTCCACCTTCCCTTGCTCGGAACAAACAAAATTCTATCGACAGTGAACTTCAGCAACGCGACTAACAACAGTTCGACTTTGTGTCCCTTGCCGTAAACATCATCTAGGCTGGCTCTCCTAGATTAAGATTGCACAAAAGGGCGAATTGTGCAATCCCCGAAAATATACCTAGAAGTATATCACTTCTCCAGCAGTTCTTTGTGTGGTAAGGTTAATCTTGACCACCTATTCAGACCTTAATGCCTCAATAGGGTTAAGGCGAGAGGCGTTCCAGGCGGGATAGAATCCAAAGAATAGACCAATACCTACCGATACCGACACAGCAAGGATGACTATATCAGCAGTAACCAGAGTCGTCATCTCTCCCATGCCCATTGTCGGGGCGAGTATAGGGACGAGATATGCGGCTCCCCAGCCCACACCAACCCCGATGATACCACCAGCAAAGGTCAGGAAGGCGGCCTCTAGGAGAAACTGAATCCATATATCCCGCTCCCTGGCTCCCAGCGCCTTGCGTATGCCTATTTCTCTGGTTCTCTCCAGCACCGAAACCAGCATGATATTCATCACCCCGATACCGCCGACCAGCAGTGAAATACCAGCAATAGCACCTAAGAGAAGGGTCATCGTGCCCGTCGCTGTAGCAAGGCTGCTGGCTAATTCTTCCATAGACATGATACGAAAGTCATCATTAGCACTGGCTCCAAGCCGGTGGCGGGTGCGGAGCAGGGCGGTAATGTCCGTGACAACCTGGGCTGACTTGCTCTCATCGCTTACCGTTAATGTTATGGATGACACTACCGTTTCGCCCTGGGCAGTTCGCGTCTTGGCTACCGTCTGGTGCAGGGCCGTCAGAGGGATGATGACAGCATCATCAGGCGAGTTAAACCCAGCTCCTTTGCTCTCCAGAACGCCCATGACGGTTACAATAATGCTGCCCATCCGCATTCGTTGCCCTATTGGGGAGGCACTGCCAAACAGGGTTTCAGCAACATTAGAGCCAAGCACGGCTACCTTGGCACCGCGCTGATAATCCTCAGCGGAGAAGAAGGAACCGCTAGCAAGTTTCAGGTTGTTTACTTCCATGTACGAGGTGGTCGCCCCATTGACCTGGGAATTCGTATTCTTACCGCCCACGACCAGCTGGAGGTTACTGGAAGAAGAAGGAGCCACGGCAGATATGTTGGCGACCTGCTGTGATATTGCCTCCGCATCTTCCATAGTGAGGGTTTGGGTGCTGCCACCAGCACCCCTCACTCCTCCAGGACCAAAACCCGCCCCGCCGCTGATGGTAATCACGTTTGCCCCCATACTCTGGATATTGGCGAGGATTTGCGCTGTAGCCCCTTTACCGATGGACATCAGGCTAATCACGGCGGCTACACCGATAACGATTCCCAGCATGGTCAAAATGCTGCGGAGTTTGTGAGTGGCTATGCCTCCCCAGGCGGTGGATAAAGGCTCAAACCACTTCTTCATGGCTTCTCCTCCGCCACTACCTGTCCATCTTTAAGTTGTATAATTCGCTGGCACTGGTGAGCAATGTTAGCGTCATGGGTTACCATTAGCAGCGTAATACCCTGCTCAGTATGCAATGTAGTGAGGATGGAGATTATCTCCTCGCCGGAGCGGCTGTCTAGGTTACCGGTAGGCTCATCGGCTAAAATCAAAGGCGGGTTCTTCACCAGAGCCCGAGCAATGGCGACCCGCTGCTGCTCCCCGCCCGAAAGCTCAGTAGGGCGGTGACTAGCCCTGTCGGATAGTCCAACCTTAGCCAGTGCTTCCATAGTACGTTGACGGTCACCTCCGCCGGAATACCTCAGTCCGAGTTCTACATTAGCCAATGCCGAGAGCCGGGGCAGTAGATTGAAGGTTTGAAAGACAAAACCAATCTTCTGCCCCCTGACCTTAGCCAGCTCGCCGCTACTTAGCCGGCTGACTTCTCTTCCATCCAAGTGGTATTTGCCGGATGTTGGCTTATCCAGGCAACCAATAAGGTTGAGCAGCGTAGTCTTCCCTGAGCCGGAGGGTCCCATAACCGCCACCAGTTCACCCTGCTTAATATTAAGGTTTATCCCCCGAAGCACGGTCAACTCTCTTTTACCCATGGGGTAGACTTTGGTTATACCCTCTAAACGAATCACCCAATTCTCCTTATTAGTGTCCGAAGAATTCGAAGGATGTCCCACCCTGTGGTCGTTGTTGCGACGTTGAAGAAGTGGCAGTGCCCTGTGGAACAACCACCTGTTCGCCTTCACTGAGTCCCTCGGTTACCTCAGTGTTCACGTAATCAGTGATGCCGGTCTTTATCGCTCGCTTTTCAGTAGCGCCGGTTGAAGATACCACCTGGACATAGCTCTGTCCCCCCTCGGTGGTGATAGCGGCATAAGGTACCAGCAGCACGTCAGTCACCTGCTGCACTATAAGGCTCACGGTGACGGTTAGCCCTTGCCGGAGCTGAAAGTTTTCCGGTATCGCCGCTGCCTGACCTGTTGAGGGGCTCCCCTGTCCTGCTGGTGGCGTAAACCCCTCTGGTGGTGTAAATCCTTCCGGCGGTGTGGCTCCTTCCGGTAGTGTAAATCCCTCCGGTGGGCCTTGGGAGCCACTCGTCGCTGGCTGTCTTGGCGACCGTCCCGACATTATCGCTTCCAGCGACTGCACCTCCACAGTTACACTGTAGTTCACTACCCCTGACTGAACAGTGGCTGTCGGTGAAATATGAGTCACTTTAGCCGGAATAGTCACCCCCGGAAAGGCATCCGCCTCCACTGTAGCCGCTCCTCCCACCGCCACCTGGTAAATATCCATCTCGCTCACCAGTATTTCGGCTTCAAACCTGTCGGGGTCAGCAAGCTGCACAGCTACCGTGCCTTTCATGACCTCATCACCACCTTTAACGTTTACTTTAGTAATGAAGCCAGCAAAGGGAGCGGTAATCTCGGGACTGGCGCTGAGGGCATCGTCCAGTGTCTTCTGAGCATCCGCCAGATTTGCCTTAGCCACCTCGACCTGCAGCTTCATTATCTCAATTTGACGGGGGTCGGTGGTTGTTGAATTAATATCTCCAGTAACAGTGGTCGTGGTCGTCCCCTCAGCCTGCTCCAAGGCAAGTTCAGCGTTATCCAGGCTTATCTCTGCCTGAAGCACCCGGCTCTTCAGCGACGCCAGGTTAGTCTCCCATTCTGACGTATCCAGCTTCGCCAGCACCTGTCCTTTCGTGACTGATTCTCCCTCCTCCGCCAGGACTTCGGCCACGGTTCCCGCCATCTCAAAAGCGAGGTCTTCCGTAACAGACAGCGCCAGATTGCCGCTGGCAGTAATATCAACTGTTATGTTTCCTCGCTTGACGGTCGCTACCTGGTTCTGCGCTACCGTCGAACTTGATTCAGAACCGCAGCTTATTGAGAGCACGCTGACACTGCATAGCACCAGGGTTATCAGTATTATCTTTAATACCTTCATTGTTATTCACCTACACTTTCGTGTTATCGGGAATGGTAGTGATATAAGACACTTCTTCCAAACAGTATGACAGGAAATTGTTAAGAAGTTGTTAAACCAGCCAGCATCCAGCCAAGCAAATTGAAATTAACGGGAAATTAACATTTCGCCCATATAATGAGGCCACGGCTATGAAAATAAGCTACGCTTGCGGTTTGCTGACGTTGTTACTGCTGTCTGCCTGGCTTTTCCCGTCCCCAGCGCAAGCGGATTCAGGAACCCTAGAGTGGGCAAAAATCGATAAGCCGGGGGACAATGGCAACCTCGTCGTTACTCCCTCAGAAGTCAGTGAAATCGCCATTGGGCGTGATAATGTCCTTTACGCCATAGATACCCCTAACTCCAAGGTTTACCGCTCATTGGATGTCGGAGTAACCTGGGAAGATATAACCAGTTATCTGGTGGATGCCGGTGCCGAGTTACCCGCCAGTAAGATTGCCGTAGCCTCTGATAAGCCCGGCATCGTAGCCGTGGTAACCAACGCTGGCACCAAGGTCTACCTGTCTACCGATGGCAGCGCGGAATGGACCGATACCGGCGTTCCCAGCCTGGTGGAGGGTACGATTCAGGCAATCGCCATATCCGATGAATATACTCAAGGTGGCATGGATTACCGAGAGATTGCCATAGGTACAGCGGCATGGGGATATGGAACCACAACTGGCCAGTTGTGGGTATATCAGATTGGTAAATGCCCTTTGTCATGGCAGAACCAGAACCTGGCTATTGGTGGCCATATCGGTGGTGAGGTGTCAGCGCTTGCCTACTCCCCCAACTATCCTGATGACCCAGCACTTTTGGTCGTTGCTTCTACCAACGTAGATGTCGTTGCTTATCCGAACCAGACCCTGTTATGTCTCCTTAACCGGCATACTGCCGCCTGGAACAATATAGGAGGCTACCCGGTGGAGATTGCCCTAGCCGGTGATGGGCCAGAACCGGAATTTATCTGGGTCCGTTCATCGTTAGCTTTGCCTTCCAATTACTCAAGCGGTGAGGCAGCGTCACGGCAGCTCTTTGTTAGCTACGATAGAGAGCCGGATACGAGTTATGACGATGTTTACCGTCTCGACGATGCCACTGCCTACCGGTTGAATGTGGCTGGCGGCAGCGCCATCGATATAAGCAGCATTGCCTATCATGGCACAGTGACCTCGGGTGAGCTTCTTGCCGGTGATGCCAGTCCAGTTGCCGGCTCACTAACCGTCCAGGTACGGCGGACTGCCGAGCCTTTTAACTTGTCCCCAACATGGTACCTGTCCTCCGTGCCGCCCACGGGTCCAGGTAATGCTCAGGTAGGCTGGAGTGATGACGGTACATTAGCCTATTGCGGCGCCGGCCAGATTCCCGGTGCCGCAATAGATGAGAGCGCTTTCTCAGCGAGCATTGATGGCGATAAATGGCGGCAGCTTGGGCTTATGGACACGGTGATTAAGCTCGCTGATATCGTCCCGGCGCCTGACGGCGAAAGCCTGTTTGTAACAACCTATAATCCATACGGTCCTGAAGGTATCTGGCGCAGTGCCGGCGACCCGTTGGGGGAAAGGTGGGAACGCCTGCTGACGATGGATAGCTGTTGTGACGGCGTAATCCTTAGGTTGAGTCCTGATTATGATGATGACTATACCCTGTATGCCGCCGAGGTCAACGGCAGCCAGCTAGCGGTTTCGCATAACCGGGGGAACTCATGGCAGTGGTGCCGCTTTAGCCCAGGAGGGTGCCCGGGAGGGCCTATAATTGACATAGTAGTTGCCGCCGAGGATATCATATATGCTGCCCTGCCCGGGGGCTATATTAGCAAGACAACCAGAGGAGGCCAGAGACCCTGGGTATCAACGGACACCGGTCTTTCTGATATAAACATGCTGGCTATCGTTGATGAGGAGACAATACTTGTTGGTGGCAGAAACGGGGATGTTGCTTATTCTACCGATGGTGGCGAGAGCTTTACTCTGATAAGTGAAGTCATCGCCAGCGGCACCGGGGATGTCCAGGTGGTAGCTGATACCAATTACCAGGAGAACGGCACTATCTATGCTACTACCAATCTCCCCGACGAGGGAATCTGGCGGTGGGTTATCGGCGTTTCCACCGAATGGGAGCAGATTGACGAGTCTATTACCGAGCTAGGGGAAGGACAGCGCATCGGTGGTCTGGCTATGGGTCAGGAAGGAACTCTCTATGCCTTGAGGCTGGAGCCAGCCACCAGCACCAGCGGCGGTGTAATCCGCTCACTAAATCCCCTGGAAGTAGACCCGGACGAGGTCGAGTTTGACCTGGTAAATGACGCACTGCCTGCGGGCAGCGCCTTTGACCCTACCTCAGTTTTCTCCAACACTCTTCCTTACCTCAAGTTATCAGGCAACGCCGAGCAGAATGAACTCTGGACCATCGACACTGCCAACCAGACTATTTATCGCTATCAGGATACCCTGTGTAAGGTCAGGACGACTCTCATATCGCCGGAGGCCGGAGACATCATGCCAATTGACTCCACTGGTTATATCACGGGCCTCACCATGTGCTGGGAGGAACTGGAAGGGGTAGAAGAGTACGAGGTAGCCATCTACCTGGATTCAGAGACCACGCGAATGGTGTGGTCAGGAACCAGTGCTGATACGGTAATAGTTGCCACCGAGGGCAGCGACCCGGCGCGACTAACTAGAGGCACCAAGTACTACTGGCGAGTTAGGTCTATTGAACCGATAAAGAGCCCGTGGTCCGAGACCCAGTCATTCGCCGCCTCCCTCGCTGCTACCGGGTGGTCACCCCTGGCAGGCACTACCGGGATATCTCCATCATGCGGGGCAGCTGATATATCGATAAAGCCTGCCTTTTGTTGGCAATCGGTTGATGGGGCTACCAGCTATGAGTTTGTCCTGGCAAGGGACGGCGAGTTTACTGATGTAGTTATTGCCATGACCGGGGCTGATGCCCTAGAGACCACTGTCTGGGGATGCGATAGGAACTTGGACTATGCCACCACCTACTTCTGGAAGGTGAGAGCTATCAGTGCTGTCAGCTCTAGCGAGTGGGGGATTGGTATCTTTACCACTGAGGCAGCCCCTTCGCCGGTGCAACAAGCTCAGACCTCTACCTCCTCACTCCCAACATCCACCCCGACCTCGTCGATTCCATTCTACATAGTGGGAATATTAATCGGCATTGGCGCCACTTTGGTTATTTCCCTGCTTGTTCTCATAGTCAGGACGGGGAGGTAGTCCGAGAGGGCTTTTCCGAAGCGGGGATGGTAAATGAAAAGCGGCTGCCTTTCCCCGGTTTGCTCTGAGCTTTATGTTGAAATCCCATCTGGGCTATGGCTGTCGCCAAGGGTATTTCAGCCTCACGTGAGGGTAAATCAGACATCAAGTCTCTGCAGCGCTACCACGCCGATATAAAATAAGGCGTCCCCGCTGATTGTTTCTTGCTGCACTCTCGCTTGTATTGTTCAACAAAGCTGATTATAATCAGATATTGAGCCTAAATGAGATTGAAAAAGTTCTGCCTATTGTAACCTCAGCTCCACCTAAGGGGGCTCGAACCATCAGATTATGTTATGCTGAAAGAAAGACTGAAAGTTCTAGATATTGTACAACATGCTCTATCAAGTCAGATTCGAACTTCTGGTTTGATTGAACATTAAGCCAGAATGTGCAGACCTATCCTCGCCACTTGCCGAAAGATATGCGGTATAATAAATAGTCCCAAGAGTTTCCCAATAAGTTGCCAAGCCGAATCATTCGAAGAATTAAGTGAATGACTTCTACCTTTTCAAAGCCATATGTCTGCTGCAACTTTTGGACGGCTTCGGGGTCAGGATGAGCATTGGATTCAGCCCAGTGCTGCGCATAGATTACAGCCACAGCCTCCCCTTCTGGACAACTATCAACATCTCCTGACAGTAGCTGGCTAATCTCTTCCGGGGTAACCCCGCTTTTCAGCGCTTGCTTGGTATGGAGGTAGGAACAATAACGGCAACCTTCTACTGCGGTTACAGCCAGCATAAGCCTTTCTTGGAAAGCCGGTGATATTAACCCCTTATTCTTTACTTCCTTCAGTCGCTTCCTGTTTCTAATTGGAAAGCACAAGTCGCTGAATAATTCCTTTGGGTTTTTATACGTTCTTTTATTGAATTTCATGATCAGTACTGCCGAAGGTTACAATATGGTAAGTAACACAATATCAGTATGCTTAGTATAGCCACATCACATGGCAAAGTCATCCCAGATGAAAAGGGGGACCCTTTTTCTGCTCGCATCACATTTCATCTTTTCGTGCAACGTATTAGCCATTACATCGGAAAGTGTCCTGCCTTCGAGTGATACTACCTCAATAATACTACCACTGTTTGCTACCATTTATGGTAGCAAATCATACTGCCTTTTACTACCATTTATCTGCTAACCATTATGGCAGTCTTCAGCAATAGTAATAATACTTTAATATTTTAGCGCTATGGTCGACGCGCTGAGTTACCACTGCACAGAACTGACATTTGTGACCTAGAGGGAAATCCACTGAGTGTGCTCTGGGTTCACGAGTGAGCTTTCGGTCTAGGCTTGTAGCCGGCGGCCTATTGCTAAAATAGAGGTCAGGGCGGCAATAGCTGCCAAGACCGCGCCCGATATGTAGGCCCAGCGTAATCCGTACATAAACTCGTGTATGCCGGAGGGACTGAAGGCCTCGGGATGCGCGGACACTGAAATGGGGGCCAAACCGTAAAGTATAGCTCCAGCGACAGCTATCCCCAACACCATGCCCATATTACGCATAGCGGCTAATATCCCCGAAGCAATCCCCAGTTGCCGTGGGGGAACGGTTCCCATGACCGTACTGTTGTTCGGACTCTGGAACATACCCATTCCCAAGCCGGTAACAGCTAGACGCCATGCGACGTCAAAGGCAGCAGCAGATTCCTGCAAGCCGCTGAATAAGAAGAGGCCCAAGGCAGCGATACACATGCCGCAAACGGCGAAAACTCTGGTGCCGATGCGGTCTGAGGCTGCACCGCTCAGAGGTGCTATAATCAGGGTAACTATAGGGGAAGCGGCCATCACCAATCCTACTTTAAGTATGCTGTAGTGCAGCACATACACTAGGTAAAAGGGCGTCAGGAAGATAAGGGCATACAATGCCATGAAGCTGAGAAGGGCGCTCAGACTGGCAAAGCTAAACACGCGGTTGGCGAACAGTGCCAAGTTGAGCATAGGCTGTTCAGAGGTTTGCTCTATCCAAAAGAACAATACGCCAGACACAACTGCTACTGCCAGCAGGGTAAGGGGCAGGGGTGACGCCCATCCCCAGTCCTCACCTCTATTGACGTAGAGAAGCAAGGTGAGTAGAAAGACAAAGGCAGTCAGAGCCCCAGCCAAATCAAGGCGCTGTCCTGGTCTCGTGCTTCCCCGGGGTATGACGCGGGAACCCCAAAGTAGCGCAGCTATTCCAATGGGGACATTGATGAAGAATACATAGCGCCAGCTGAGGTGTTCAGCAATCAGGCCGCCAAGTGTTGGCCCCAGTCCCAGTGCGACGGCGATGCCAATAGCATAGATGCCCAGCGCCTTGCCTCGCTCCATCGGTGGGAAGGCGGCTGTAACGATGGCAAAGCCTACAGCCATTATCATGCTTGCTGCAAGCCCTTGAACGGCTCTAAACGCAATTAGCATCCATATATTCTGCGACGAGCCGCATAGAATAGAGGTTACGGTAAAGGCAGCCAAGCCATAGAGGAAAATCCTCTTATAACCAATCATGTCTCCCAGTCGACCATACAGCAGGATAAGGCAGCAAATGGTCAACAGATAGACTGTGGGTACCCATTGCACTATTGAGATCTCGGTATGGAAAAAGGCGGTGACGGAAGGCAGAACCGTATTAACTATGCTGCCATCGAGAGGGGTCATAAAGGTACCCAGCATTACTGCGGTTAGAATCAGCCACTTGGATTCAAACTGTTTTCCGGTAGCCGATGCACTGGTGTCGGTCATGTCATACCCCCGTTACATTCAGTTCATCTGAGCTGGTGGCTTCCGCTGATTCAGCAGAGGTGCGTCCCGTGCCGGGAAAAGTTCTCGGGAAGATCAGACATAACACAAGGCAGTTCAAATTATACTGTGGCGGAGATGGATGCGCAACTATCCCGTTAGATACGTCTCGCATCTAACGCATATTTGGGTTTGGATTGAACAACAGTCCAAGATTTCCAGCTCCTAACCAGAGGAGGTGTTGTCTGCTGTGGCATCGGGTAACAAAAACTCATTTATTGACGCTGGTTGCGCGGTCATCAATGTGCTAAATGGACGAGTAAACTTTTACAAGAGGCATCACGTCCACTTGGTAAGTATCTCTTCTCTCTGAAAAGTCTTTGTGCTCAGGTAGAAAAGAATAATGTCCACTATCAGGATGACGGCGGAAATAATCAGAAGCGTCCTGGTGTCTAGCGATATTGCCCCGACTTCACTTGCAACATAAATAGCGGCGAGAGGAAGGACAATGAAAGTACCTTGCATCTGAGCAGCGCGTGCGTCGCTAGCTCTCGAAGAAACGATGACACTCCACTCGATGGAAAGAATGGCTGAAAGCGGTGCAAGTAATAAGAGTATTAAACCGATAGTCCAGTTGGGGAAATATGAATAGCCCAGAGTATTATGGGTCACCAGATTGGCTAACGCCATAAAAACGATAGAGCTGATGTAGATTGCGCCGACAGGTGGAATGAAAGAGGCAATGCTCTTGCCAAGAAGAAGCTCGCTATCTGTGATGGGTGCAGCCAGGAGTGGTTCCAGACTCTTCTCGATCTTTTCACCGACCAGGCTATAGGAAGCCAAGAGAGTAGGTAGCATTGCTGCCCCGATTAGGAAAAAGAAGGAAAATGCGTTCATTAGGATCGGTAGCCGTGTGCTGCTAAGGCCTCCCTGTCTTGCACCCACAAAACGGAGTACAAGGGGAAGACCAATGCCAACGATAAGAGGGAACAGAACCAACGAATAAACGGCATACTTTTTTCTAAGGAATACCCTCATATCCTTGGTAGCAACAATCCATGCCTTCGAGATTCTCATTTCGTTTCCTTCACAATCTGTAAATATACGTCTTCGAGCGTCGGGACAAGCTGGGTGACCTCTCGTACCTGACCTCCGGTTGAGGTGATGGCAGCAATGATAGTCGGATTTTCTTTGTCAGGATCGGTCACATCAATAATCAATTTATCGCCGGAGACTTCTATCTTGTTTGGAATGAGCTTTCTTAAAGCACTGACCAAAGCCTCGGTTACTTGAGCCAGCCTAATTTCTGTTTTGGGCCTAGAGAGAGATTCCCTTAGCTGTTCGGGGGTGCCAATAGTCACGAGTTTCGTCTTCAGTATGCCGATTCGGTCGCATATTCTCTGGGCCTCGTCAAGATTATGGGTATTGAGGAAAATAGTTCTGCCTTGTTTCTTGATTTCCAGGATAAAATCCCTGACCGTCTTAGCTGATTCGGGATCGAGGTTAGCGGTAGGCTCATCCATGAATAGTATTTTCGGCTCGTGAACCAGTGCACGAGCTAATGCCAACTTTTGTTTCATCCCTTTAGAAAATGAACCTGCCCGGGCGTCTTTTCTCTCCCAGAGTCCCAGCATCTTGAGAAAACGCTCGATGTTTTCTCTCCTGCGTCCTTCTGGGCATTCATACAGTTTTCCATAAAAGTCAAGGTTCTCAAAGGCGCTTAAATCGCTGTAAAGGCCGACGTTGTCGGGTACCAGACCGATCATCTTCCTGATTTGCAGAGAATCAGCCGCTTTGCCTATTTGGTAGTCAGCTATCTTGCCCTCTCCGCTGGTCTTTGATATCAGACAGCAAAGCATCCTGATGGTGGTGGTCTTGCCGGCGCCGTTCGGCCCAAGAAAACCAAAGACCTCGCCTTCCTCAACCTGGAAGGTTAATCCCTCCACTGCGGTGACGTCACCAAACTTCTTGGTAAGATTTTCAACAGTTATCATAGGTATTCGTTAAGGCTGTAAAATAAAGACTCCTTGTCTTGCCGGGTAACACCGCCACACGATGAAAAGGGTTTAATGCGCGCCTTCTCACTTCTTCTTCCGCCTGCGTCTGGTTACTATATAGTACGTGATCGCGGTGATGATCACCAATCCAAGAATCACATACCGAAGGATATGCATAGGTAGTTGCCTTCCATTTAGTTAGCCTCGTTTTGTATCAATTCAAGCAAGTGTTGGTATTGCCATTCTCGTTCTTTGGCTATGGCAGCATCCGCATCGGAGGATTGGGTAGCTCTATAGATAGCCTGTAAGGCATAAATTGCAGAACCCATAGAATGAGTGGGAACATGTGCAGTTGCAACTGCTTGACCAGCAGCCCGGGCAGCAGAGCGAGCGGCATTATCCTCCCCTACCTCGCGAGCAGTAGCATGAGATGCAAGCGAAGCCTTACGTATAACAGCCATATCAAACACCCCTGTATTTATCCAGGTTTGGAGCGTTTCGATAGCATTTCGGGGACGATGGTCTTCCGGATATATCCCCTCAAAATAGGGCAGAACACGCTCAGCACAATCAATTGACCAGACGGCTAGTGTTTTATGGTCAGTTTCTCTCACAAGCTCCACAAGCCTCTCGTCTTTGTAGCGTGTCAGTGAATATTTGGATTTCTTCATGCTATTGAGTTATAATTCTATTTTCCTTTGCATTTTTAGATTTAGATAATCTTGAAACGACTTCATTGTATGTTATTCCCCACTATACTGCAAATAGGCAAGCTGAAATTCAGCCTCTCAACGACTCTTTCTTCCCGGTTAACCTAGGCAGAGCAATTATGATTCTGACATGCTAAGTTATTGAAAATGCTTTACCCGGCCAGTCTTGCCAAGAACACCGAGTGTTTCTAGGTTTCGTACCCTTATATCAATATCAAGTCACGAAAACTCATTTTGTTAACTGTTCCTCCCCAAGGTCTTCAACCTTGGCTAAATCATAGTGCCATTGCGCAATCTAGCGTAATGTTAGCCCACTCCCTAGACATTACCAGCTCCCAGTTAGTCTATGGACTCACAACTTTCAGGTTATACTTCCCCTCATTTGTATTTCCCCTACGTAGCCAGAATTATCCCCCTATTGGGTGTTTTCAAAATTCAACGTGTGTGAGAAATTTCCAGGCAAAGCTAAGATACGAAGTTGCCATATTACAAAGCAGTATCACAAATATTCGTTAATGGACAAGCTGTAGAGAATTGGAAAAGAAGTAGCAAAGAGAAACTGTTCATGGGGCCAAGAATAATCCAGATAAAATATACAAGCGACGAGCTAAGAACAAGCCACTAATGCGAGTCAAACGGGTACTTAAAAGAAAGTAAATCCCTCAGCAGTCCTCCATATCCAATTACATCATAAAAAGCTTGCTAAGTTCCACACCGAATGTTGACAATGATTAAGGAAGCTAGAGCTAATTTTGGATATAGTGGAATGAATATGGCGTCGGCCACCATTGATAGCATAATCACTCTAGGTATGGCTTGTCCTTACGGAAAAAGTGTAATGTTCCATAGCGGCAGAATTTTTCACCGCTAGGTGATTTCTTAAGCTCTCTCACCTTGTCTTCGCTAAGAAAGAGATATGTGTCGTAGCTATCTACCGCCACTGCTTCGATAGGGCATGAGGAACATTCATAGTTAAGCTTGCAAAGTCCATAAGAGCCAGCACCGAGTGTCAGCCAGAGGTGTTCATCGTGTACTTTCCCCTCTTCTAATTCCTCCAAGGCCTTACCTATTATCCTCTCCAAGTCCGGAACCTTGAAAGGTTTGGGTAGGAAGTCGAGCACACCTAAACTTTTAGCCTTTTCGTACGATTCTTTTGACGGATAAGCTGTAACGATTACCCCCTTTGTTTCGGGTTTGAGCGCCTTTGCCTGCTCGAGTACCTGCAATCCATCAATGCCTGGTAGCCTTAAATCAAGAACAATAAAACCGAAGTCCTCGTTTTTGATTTTATCCAGGGCTTCTTCGCCAGTCTCAGTGCACTCTACCTCGTATCCATCATCTATAAGCCATTCCCGGAGGCTGTCCCTCACCGATTGCTCATCTTCTACAATCAGAATCCTCTTTTTCTTTGGCTCCGCCATTTCTTGCCTCCTTTCATAATATCTTGATATCAGCTGCGCCCCGGATGATGGCTATCCTTTTGTCGGCAATTCTTCAGTAGAGTGGTACGCCTCGGCTAGGGCGTAGTGTAATGGAAGTGCGCCTGTGGGACAAAGTGGATAGCACTCCTCACAGTCAGGGCACACCTTAGAAGCTATCTCTGGGAAAAACACCACCTCTCGCTCCGTTCCTCTGCCAATAAAGCCAATGGCATTCCTCTTTTTCACCTCGGCACAGTAACGCACGCATAGTCCGCAAAGAACACAGAAGGTCGGCTCTATATCAAACTTTGTCTTGGGGGCGCTTATGCCGGGTATTATTGTGTAGTCCGTTCCCGCCCCGACTTCGGTTATGCCGTATTTCATGCCGTATTTCCTTAATACTTGGACGCCGGGGGCGCGGGCCCAGAGCAAGGCTAGTAGCATCTTACGACCTCTGACTACCGGCTCGGATTCGGTATTTACGATGAGCCCATCTTCAACAGGATGAACACAGGAGGCGACCAGTCGTGACTGCTGCCCCCTAATTATCTCTACGGTGCACAGACGGCAGGCACCATAGGGAGCCAGCTTCTCATGGGAGCAAAGGGTAGGGATATCAATTCCAGCAGTTCGTGCCGCTTGAAGAATCGTTGTCCCTTTGCTGGCTTTAACCTCTACGTCATTGACAATCAAGGTAACTTCACCCATTTTACTCACCTCATTTCCGTATTACTGCTGCCTCTTGCCGAACAGGCTCAGGCACCTTCGCCCTGTCAAGTTTAGTAACGGCCCCAAAGCGCGGTGGACAAACCTCGAGACATGTCCCACATTTGGTGCATTTCTCCTGGTCAATGACATGAACAATCTTTTTATCACCGGTGATAGCCTCTGCGGGGCAGTTCCTGAGACAGATCAGACAAGCCTGGCACTTATCCGGCTCAATATAGTAGGCTATCAGCTCCTTACAGGCGAGGGCGGGGCAGCGCTTATCCCTAATATGAGCTTCATACTCATCCCGGAAGTATCTAATAGTGCTGAGCACCGGATTAGGCGCTGTCCTGCCCAGGGCACAAAGCGAGAAATCCCTGACTGTCTCCCCTATCTCCTCTAGCAATTCAATATCTCCCTCCCGGCCATTACCTTCGCAGATTCTATTCAATATCTTGAGCATCTGGTATATCCCTTCGCGGCAGGGGACGCATTTGCCACAGGATTCCCCGGCCAGGAAGTTAATGAAATACCTGGCCACATCAACTAGACAGGTATCCTCATCCATTACTATCATGCCACCCGAGCCCATTATAGCGCCCAATTTGCTAAGCTCTTCATAGTCCACCGGTGTATTGAGCAGTCTCTCGGGAATAACCCCGCCTGAAGGGCCACCGGTCTGGACAGCCTTGAACTTCTTTCCGTCGGGGATTCCACCTCCAATATTAAAGACAATGTCACCGAGTGTCATCCCCATAGGCGCCTCAACCAGCCCGGTATTTTTCAACTTACCTACCAGAGAGAAAATCTTGGTTCCCTTGCTCCTCTCAGTACCAAGACTCTTAAACCACTTGGAACCCCGGTTGATTATCAGGGGAACAGTAGCCCAGGTCTCCACATTATTTATGTTGGTTGGCTTGCCCCAAAGCCCGCTCGTGGCTGGGAATGGTGGCCGCTGCCTTGGTTCACCAATCCTGCCTTCTAGCGAGGCAATGAGGGCGGTTTCTTCGCCACAAACAAAAGCCCCAGCACCCCTTTGGACATTGATTTTGAAATTGAAGCTCGAACCAAGAATATTCTGCCCCAGGAGACCGTATTCCTCAGCCTGCCTGATAGCTATGTCTACGTTTTCCACAGCCAGGGGGTATTCAGCCCGCACATAGATATAGCCATCATGGGTCCCAATGGCGTAAGCCCCCATAAGCAGCCCCTCGAGGACACTGTGGGGGTTCCCTTCCATAAGGGAACGGTCCATATAAGCCCCCGGGTCTCCCTCATCACAGTTAACAATCACGTATTTGGGCTCTCCGGGAGCATTGCGGCAGAACTCCCACTTCATTCCGGTGGGGAATCCAGCTCCGCCACGACCGCGCAAGCCCGATCTTTTCACCTCCTCTATTACCTGTCCTGGCGTCATCTCAAATAGAACCTTAGCCAGAGCTGAATAGCCACCCAGAGCAATGTAATCATCTATCTTCTTCATATCTAAAAATCTGTTATTCCCCAAGACAGTTTGATTTTGAGATTTATAAAATGGTATCTCAGATTCCCTGGTAATCTTCTGCCCACTAACCGGGTCTTCGTAGAGAAGACGCTCAATAACCTTGCCCTTAGCCAGGGTTTGGGAGACGATTTCCGGCACATCCTCAGGTTTCACTCCCACGTAGCAGATTTCTTCCGGCAGGATAAGAGCCGTGGGCTCTTGCTCACAGAAGCCATGACACCCCGTACTTTTCACTATTAGCTTTCCGGCCAAGCCCTGCTTTTTTATTTCGCTGACAAAAGCCTGGACGACAACCTCACTGTGGCGCGTTCTACCATCTGTCCCGTTAGTTACCGAAACAACCCTTTTCCCGTCATCTCTGTCTAATATCTGCTGCCTAAGCTTTTCTAGGTCAGCGGCTGAGTTCAATCTAGGCATAACACCCTCCTTTCTCAGGGCTCAATTTCTTTCGCAGAAATAATCTGATCGATTTCTTTCCCGGAAGGCTTACCGTAATACTCACCATCAACTACCATCACCGGTCCTATAGCACAGCAGCCGAGGCACCTCACTGTATCCAGACTGAATTGCATGTCGGCGGAGGTCTCACCCTCTTTTATCTTCAGGGTTTCGGTAGCCTTATCCAGAAGGCGAGGTGCGCCGCGCACCTGGCAGGCAGTCCCCAGACAGACTGTTACTGAGTGTCGGCCCCTGGGCGTCAGGCTGAAGGCTTTGTAGAAGGTAGCTATATGGTAAATTTGAGTTAAGGCAACACCCAGACTCTGGCTGACCTGCTTTAGGGCATCCTTAGACAGCCAGCGGTTCTGGCGCTGAATCTCGAGGAGTACCTGAATTAAAGCAGACCTATCACCTTGATATTTACCTACAATTTTATCTATTTCTTTGTCTACTTCAGCAAGTTCCTGGACCATGTTTTATCACCTCCTCACCTTTTTTGACTTATCAAACTCAGCCCAATAAGGCCACCACCAACCTTGTTCCTTGCTGTGTAAAGCCTCTTGCCTTTGTATTAACTGTTGCTGGAAAGCGTCCTCCATATTCTGACAGAACTCGCAGGTGCCACACTTGAGGACTCGAGAGCAAAGACGGTAGGAAATATTACCCTTAAGAGCATAACGACAGAATTTCTGCTTGCCCGGCAAACTATTGTATCTCTCCAGCGCCTCGATAAGCTCTGCTTCCCCTGCGGCTATCCTCTCCTCCATTTGCCGGTCAAACTCACAGCCGAAGCAATTGTAGTCGCTGGTGCACAGGCGATAAGATACAATCCCCATCGCCATGTAGACGCAATACTTAGGTTTTTCTTCCTCGGTGAGAGGAGCTTCCTCTGGCTTTGCCATTGCTTGCCTGGCTTTTTGCATCCAGATCCGTGTCTCCATATTGCCTGGAGTAACCTTGAGAATTGACCTGAATTCCTTAAAAGCCTCCCTGCGGCGGCCAGCCGCAAGGTAAGCCTTACCCCGCTTGAGGTGAGCCGGGATTTCTTCTGGGGTGATAGTTATAAACTCGTCGACTTTAGCCTTTTTTGATATAGGCTTCATCTTTTCACCTCCTTTTTGGGGGGCAGAAACAAGGCTGGCTTGGTTCCTTCCACTATCCTCTTAATGTACTAACTTGCACACCACTTCATAAATGAACGGTTACGCACATACTACTATGATTATCAGGAAGTGTCAATACTATTTCCCCTCCTGGTCTAACGAATTAATTAAAGGAGAGTTTTTGGAAGCCTTTTCATCCGATGCCTGGTCCATAGCAAACAGCCACAATAAATTGACAAGCACATTGGCTATCATTTAAAATTTTAGTGGTACAGTGAGTGCGGAGTTCATCATATTTCTGCAAGAACTAATGCGGCGGCGAGGGCGGTTACCCAGTCAGTTCGCCACCGATATCGGTGTTAGCCACACCAGCGTCAGCCGGTGGCTCGCTGGCAAAGAAAAGCCAAGCTTTATCTCCTGTGTAAAGTTGGCTAACTATACTAAAGTGCCACTTCAGCGCGTATTGAACATTGTGGGATACTTGATGCCGGTAGAGGAAAAGGAAGCTAACGAATTGCCGGATTTTCGCGAGTATGTGAAAAGGAAGTATCCGCAAGAGTTAGATGATGACCTGGTTACAGTTATAGAAGATCTTATTGAGCGGCGGAGGGGAGAAGATGAGGAGCTTTCCGCCTGACTCTGAAAGTCTCTTAGGGGTTATCCTTACCGAGGGCCACCACTGTAAGTGCCGCGCTGAGGACAGTTGCTCACATGCTGGCAGTGAGTGGTGCCATCGCCTTATCACCAAAGACGATACTCCTGGGCTGGCGCGACTACCGTACCTAGATGCTGTACGTTGCTTATATGGCGATGTGCCCGCTTGTTGCTGGGTTCTGGCAGATGTTGAGAAGCTGGCAAGCGAGTACCTCGAAGGAGCAGGGGTTCTTGGCCCGCCTGTGCCGTCGGAGCTTATCGGCATTTTTGACGAGAGTAGAGAGGTCCGAGTGCGACTGGTACCATTAAAAGCCCTTCACGGGGTCGTCTGGCTACTGAGAAGGGAATGGATAATTCAACTTAACGCCAGAGATCCTCGCCGTGTGAGGCGATATTCCTTGTTTCACGAGGCGTTTCATATCGCGTGCCGAATTACCTGCCCTGCTTGCGACAAAGCAGAAGTAAGACGTACCTCGTTTAATGAGGTTCTTGCTGACCATTTTGCAACTTGTTCCCTTATGCCTAGAGAGTGGGTCGAGGAATACTGGCCAAGGGTGCAGGATGTTCGGGCGATGGCAGACAGGTTTGATGTGCCCGTAAGGCAAATGCGGAGGCGGCTTAATCAACTTAGCCTCCTATAAGGAGCAAAAATAGCCAGGTTAGGCATAGGTAGCTAACTCTGTTTTGAGTGACCTACTACGAGAAGTGAACTAATCCGGCCTGCTACCCATAAGTTGTTGGCTCGAGGAGGCGGATTTTTCGCAACGTCGGCTCCGGTTGGACGGGGGAGGGGGGATTAAGCGCCTTCCTATCTGGGCAAGCCCCATTTCTCAACGTGGCGCTCCGCCCAATAGGGAAAATTGCAGGGGTCAACTTCTGTGGGGTTTGCACTCAAAAACTTTCCGGCAAGCCCCGTTTCGCGACGTGGGGCTTGTGGGGTAGCCTTATACTAAAAGCTAAAAGGGCGAGCACATTATTGTGTGAACTATTCTTGGGATATATCAGAGGTTGATTTAAGTAGAGCTTTTTCAAGCCCTGAAATACTTTTAAACTGTTCAAAATCGTCTCTTGCTATCTCATAAATACTCTTTGTAGGATATATGCCCAGGAAGCATATAATCATAAGTTTATATAAAAGTGGGGCAAAGAAATTGAGGGGATAAGTTTTTTTGTTATGCCAAGGGTATATATTTTTGGAAGAAACAGGATTGCCGTGGATGAAGTCATTACGAGCCTCATAGATTAGATGACACAGCTTTTGGGGCAAGTTTCCTCTAATAGCTCCTTTTGCCTTGCTTTCGAAAATCACATACCGCTTATTACTTATATGTTTAGATACTGAAGGAAACAAACTAATTAGATTCAAGACATCAATCTGTCCAACATTTTTGCTCTTTGAACGAGCCAATATTTCAAAGGCACTAACCCATTGCGCTAATCTCGCTCCATAATCGTAAATAGAGGGATAATTAGTATCTGGAATCGCACAGGCTTGGCAAGCTACTTGGAGTGAACGAAATAGGATATTGGTATTCAAGTCAGATAAACTACCATTGATATATCGTTTCTCCCATGCTTGAATAAGTGGAGTAAAAATATACGAATCACATTCAATAGTATAGGCTGGTCCCGCCAATGCGGGATTAGTTTGTCCGCTAAATGACTTTGGGTTATCTAGACCAATCACAGCAGGGGATTGAATTGTTAAATACTTATAGTCTTGAGTGGGCATAATAGGATACAAACTAAAATATTCAGAATACTGACCGTAAACAAACCACTGTCCTCTAATGAGAAAATTTTGCCAGGCGGTGACGATGCAACAAATAGCGAAAATATTTCTAAAATCAATAAGTGCGCCGCTCTTTAGACTTTTAAGTGGTATATCAGTGTTAAAAATGAGTAAATTGGGGGTTACTTTTCTCTTGAATTGGTCGCTAAAGCCATCTACTAGATATCGAAGTATAGGATATTTTGTAACAATATTCTGAACACGTTGGTCATTGCTGGGGACTATAGCAACATACTGGCTGTCAATAGCTTGTTTTATAGATAAATTAGGCAGCACAAATGCGAATTGCCATTTATCTTTTATATCTGCCATTGTCGTTTGTTCAATTATATCTCAAATAGATAGACAATGGCTACATGCTTCTTAAGTTTCAGCGTGTCCAAACGAATATGAAAACTGGCTCCCCGAGTAGGACTCGAACCTACAACCTACAATTTATGGCTCCATTTTGCTGGAATTATCCCCCCTATTGGGTCTAAATTGGATTCAACGTGCGCGAGAAATTTGCTAGAAATTTTTCGGCGCTTTAGCGAAAATAAAAGGGCACCAGCCACTGCCTTATTAAGCTGTTCCAGCGCCCTTCTTTCCTACCGCCCATTTTCGCCACCCCACCTAAGAATTTTTTCAAGGTTAGTTCACATGTTGGAAGTTGAGTTTATTTCACTTATGAAGCATTGTTAATACCTCATAAGTTTTGAATTGGATTTGCCGGGCGCGGGTTAATCCTGATAATCTGTTGGCTGTGAAGGAATATTTTTACCAATATAATGTTTAGGATTCGTCACAAAACGATTCCCAAAGTACTATAGGATGCTCAAGTTGGTACCTCTGTGTGATTGAACATAGCCTATATAGTACTATAGGATGCTCAAATTGGTACCCCTGTGTGATTGAACATAGCCTATATAGTACTATAGGATGCTCAAGTTGGTACTTCTGTGTGATTGAACATTTAGCCTATATGGTAAACAATATTACTATATGGCAGGCGTGGTTGATATAGTTTGGGCAGCAATAAAAGGGCTGGCTCTCCAGAGAACTAAAGAAAAAGCCAAGGCTGCACAGTGGAGTAATACAAAGATCCTCATAACCATATATGTATTTCTAGCAGTGGTTATACTCCTGCTACTCCAAGGTATTGCGACTGATATTTTGCGACTAGTTGCTATTTTGGGGCTCTCAATAACTTGGCTGATTAGTTGGGTATACTATAAGAAAATATACAAAGTTTATCAAGCACAAGAGTTACATCAACTTCAAAATCTTGTTCAGTTGGCGCAAGAGAAACGGAATGACGGCGCCAACATACTGGGCACGATCCGCGCCTTAGCAGCTACTGTCGACGCAAAGGATCATTATACTCATGGGCATTCGGAGAAGGTAGCTAAATATGCTACATTAATCGCACAAGAAATCGGATATTCTCGGGATAAACTCGAGTCCCTCCATATTGCTGCATTATTACATGACATCGGGAAGATCGCTGTCCCTGATCAGCTTCTGAATAAGCCTGGATCTTTGAGTCTTAAGGAATGGGAAGCAATGCGTTGTCACCCAGTTGTAGGATTCGATATCATCAAACATGTCGACGCCATTAGTGAATGCCTTCCAGCCGTACTGCACCACCATGAACGATACGATGGCAATGGCTACCCGGAAGGTCTGAAGGGAAGCAGTATTCCACTCGATGCACGGATCCTAGCCGTTGCAGATGCCTACGACGCTATGACTTCAGAACGACCTTACCGAAGTGACAAAATGACATGTGAGCAAGCCTTAGCAGAACTGGCGCGCTGTTCTGGCACGCAATTTGACCCTAGAATTGTTGAAGCATTTGCTAGTCTCTTCGAGATGCCTAAGCTAGTGGCAACGAGAGCCGAACGAAGCCCGGCAATCGCTATTGATCAACCTAATAAATATAGAACTCCTGTTAGCATTTGAAATTCGCGATTCTCCCCGGCGTGCAGTTATTACAACCAATTTTACGGATAGTCCGGCTTAACTTTGCCGCTGACTTACGATTAGGCCCAGAATTATCCCCCCTATTGGGTGCTTCTTCAATTCAACCTGTGTGAGAAATTTCCAATAAATCTGCCTAAGCCTTTTCGCCCCTGGTCCTTATGTCATCCACCTTCATGGTGATGGCGAGCAGCACTAGGAACAGAGCTAGGAACATCCAGAAGTCGCCGCCGTAGCCGATGGCCTTGTCTATGGCCTTGGCGATCAACCCCAGGATGGCGCAGACGATCCCTGCCCATCCAAAGACATACGACACATGAAACTTGCCCCGTTTCATCTTTCTCATCCCCTTTCTTCAATTTCAAGTCTGTTCTTTATCTTGGGCTTTAATTCTAGTCCTTGATACTAAGGGTGTCAATACACCGTTATTGGATAGATTGGTACAACGCTCAAAAATGACAGCCTCGCTATATTTCTCCCACATAACCTTTACCTATTCTTGTTCTGATACGCCTATTTCACACATTTTAACCCTAGCCAGCCTTTAGATTGCCATTTACCTCTCTTAAAATCTATATGAAAGGAGGTAAACCAATGGCAGACACTATCACAATCAAGCAACTGGCAAACCGGGCTGGTACTGACCCAAGGACTCTTCGGAGAATTCTGCGGTCTCAATTCCCCAGAGAAGAAAAAGGCAAGGCTTATGAATGGCAACCGGATGACCCACAGATTGAGCTAATCATCAAAGCTGTGGAGAATCATAAAGCCCAAACAAAAACCGAGAAGTATAAAGCCGAAAAGCCAGTACTCAAGGCGGTTCCCAAGCCAGAAGCCGAGAAGACCAAATCCCTAAAGAGCTCGGTCAAGCCCGGTGAGATTGACCCTACCACTGGCGGTACAGTTATTGACCTCAAGCCTAAAAACTCAAAGCCTATCCGCAAAACACTAGCCCAGCTCAAACAAGAGGGCGTTAAGGTCAGCCAAGAAGCCGTAATAGACTAGAAGCGAAACCCCCGGCTCACCCCGGGGGTCTTCCCCCCTTGAGCAAGAGGGAATTGACAAGCTAGCTCAGAAAGGAGGTGATAGAGATGATAAACCAGCTCGGTGAATGTTCTCACATACCGAAGGTCGTTGGTTCGAATCCAACCCCCGCTACCAAGAATGAGATGGGCTAGGCTACATAAGCCTAGCCCTTATTATTTCGGACAGCTTATATCATTAAAAGGTCGCTACCTCTTCCACGACGACCTTAACCAAGTGCTTGACCTTTATCCCCCTGGGAGCAAACTCAGCCGACATGGTATCAAACAGGTTGCCGCTATCCACAATCTCCGCCTTTCCCCAGATTCGGCAGCCCTTGCCGGTAGCGGGGTCAAAGACTATCGCCGAAAGTTGCGGGTTCTCCCTCAGGTTAGCTAAAGTGTATAGTCGGCCTCCCTCAACAAAGACGACATGCTCATCATCCAGTACCCGAAACGACCCCTTGGCCGAGACATTAGGCTTCCCCTGCTTGCTGGCGGTAGCTATCAGCGCCGGACCATGCTCAGCAATCATCTTCTTAGTCTCCTTAGTTAGCTTCGCCATATTAACGCCTCCTCACATTATTAACCGGATTGTAGTATGTGCCAGTCAAAAAGGCAAGGCATTCATGCTATAATAAAGCTATGAAAAAAGAGTTGATGGATATTCTGGCTTGTCCAGTATGTAAAGGGGAGCTGGAATTAACCGTGGATGAGGAGAAAGAGGGGGAGGTGGTTACTGGCTCCCTTCACTGCCCCAGGTGCGATGAGCATTACCCCATCGTGGATAGCATCCCCAATCTGCTGCCGCCGGAGGCTTCGGGTCAGTCAGGACTGGCCTTACCGAAGGATAAAACGAGAGGCATAACTGAGCCACCAGCCAATAAATCAAGACTTATGAGGCAATTGGCTAACCAACTAACAACCGTATTTATCGTAGCGCTTTTGTGTCTATGGTTGGCCGCCACAAGGTCGGAAGTAATTGTGCATGTAGAGAGACCGGTATGGTGGTACTTCGTGATTCTTTCAGCATGCGCACTGTTTCTCTGGTTATTTGTGGGGCGAAAAAGGACCATCACCCCCAGACGTCGGTGGGGATTCTTCTGCGTTGCGCTCGGATTTATATGGTCTTACTATGGGATAAGCTGGATTTCGTTTGGGAGTGGATTCTTTAAATGGTTGGCAATCTTTCTGTTAATATGGATGGCCTTTCTCCTGTTAACCCTAGGCCTGATTACAACCAGGCGGGGGATAGAAGGAAAACTGGGTAAGGCTATCACATGGGTAGTCATGCAGGGGGACTATTTCTATTGGCCGCTATCGGTTCTTGTGGTGTTTGCCAGTATCTTTCTGGGTTGGAAGATGTTGTGGGATACAGGTATGAGGGGTTGGTGGATGACTCCGCTCCTCTGTCTAGGAATATTATTGTTCTTTGTGGTGTGGTTAGTATACTTGTTTACTAACCATAGCAGAAGCAACCGTGATTAATTTCGCGTCTAATCAGGGCTATAGACCACCCCGGTCTGGGGGGACTCCCACACCTCCACGGCGACGATTGACACTCCGGTCAGCTTGGGCTTGAGCTCTTTATAGATGGTAGCGGCGATATTCTCCGAAGACGGGTTTATCTGGTCAAACGGTGGCACATCATTGAGACAGGTATGGTCAAACCTTGATATAACCCCAGCCAGGTACTGCTTCAGCTCACTGAAATCATAGGCTAAGCCGATGTCGTCAAGACCGGGGGATTCTATCCTGACCACCGCCCGGAAGCGATGCCCGTGCAGTGCCTCGCACTTGCCCCGATAACCCCTCAAGAAATGAGCGGCATCAAAATGCTGCTCTACCGATATCTGGTACACCCCTTCAGCCACCCTCCCACTTAAATACGCCCTGAACCTCTTTCACCGCCTTGAGCAGCTCCTTGGCAGTTTTGCCATTTACCGGATGCACCACGTCAGGGGCAATCTCGGCCAAAGGGACGAGGACAAAGGCTCTCTTGACCATCCTGGGGTGGGGGATAACCAGCTCCGGGGTTTTAACAACCTGGTCGCCATAGAGCAGGATATCTATATCAATAGAGCGGGGGGTATCAGGGGCACCACCCCACCTGCCCAACTTATTCTCAATGCCCTTGACCAGGGCAAGCAATGCCTCCGGGGACAGATTGGTATTGACCTGGCACACCAGGTTAAGAAAACGAGGCTGCTCAACGTTACCCACTGGCTCAGAATCGTACACGGGGGAAACCTTTTCTACACGCAGCCTTTGCGATAGAAAGGCTAACGCCCGGTCCAGGTTAGCCTGACGGTCTCCCAGATTTGAGCCAAGACCGAGGTATACTGTTACCGTTTCAACCCCCACTTTGTCGCCTCCGAATAATAAAATCGCTCATGCGGCAGACTTGCACCATCTGCCGAACATCGTGAACCCGCACCATGTCAGCACCATTGGCAATGCCAATAGCCACTGTGGCGGCTGTCGCCTCCAGGCGCTGGTCAGGCGGCTGATTAAGCATAAACTTACGAGAGGTCCCCAACAAAATAGGTCTATTCAGAGACCTGAGTTCAGTCAAACGGCGAATAATCTCCAGATTCTGCTCGGCGCTCTTGCCAAAGCCAATGCCGGGGTCAATGATAATGTTCTGCCAAGCTACCCCAGCCTCCATAGCCTGCTTGATGCTTTTCTCCAGACTGGAAACGACCTCAGCTATTATATCATATCGGACTGTATCTTGCAGGTAGCTCACCAGGATAATAGGCACGCCTGCCTCAGCAGCTACCCGAGCTAACCGGGGGTCTCGTTTTAAGCCCCAGACATCATTTATCATCATGGCGCCTGCCTTCACTGCCCGACTGGCTACCGCCGATTTATAGGTGTCTATGCTTATCGGCACCGATAGCTCACCGGCTAACCTTTCAATAACTGGCATTACTCGCCGCAGCTCATCATCAGCCGATACCGGTTTTGAGTCAGGTCGGGTGGATTCACCACCGATATCTATAATATCTGCCCCATCATCAACTAAACGCTTGACTTTAGCGACAGCAGCTTCAATATCATCACCCACCCCATCCCCGGAGAAGGAATCTGGAGTGAGGTTCAGAACCCCCATAACATAGGTTCGCTCCCCCCACCTGAACTCAACCCCCCCACAGCGGGTAGCGGCTAATTGACTTTCCACAGCTCAAACCTTACTGATATTGTAGCACCCTTTTATCTCCCTTACTAGATAGATTGGCTTACTTCCCACCCAGACCTACCCTACAGAAGCTTCGCTCCTTAACCTCAGGGAGGGGCAAAGAGAGTTAAAGAGGCGAAGCCTTTGAGGGAGGGCGGGTGGGAAAAAGAACCTTAGTGGGGGGTGGGGGGAAGAAAGGGACAAGTTAAACAGAGAGGGGGAGTCTTAGAGGGGCGTCAGCCCCTCTTTTCTATCCCTCACCAGATAGACTTGCCTACGTGATAGGCAATATGCTATGATAAATAGCACTTATACCCAAATTTGGTTTACAGGTTCGGTACTCCAATGACAATGAAGGATAAACTGGCAAAATTAGCCGAGCTGGAAAAGCAGGCAAAGGCTGGAGGTGGGCAAAAGCGCATCCAGCAGCAGCACGCCAAAGGTAAGCTAACCGCCAGAGAGAGAATTGACCTTCTCCTTGACAAGGGCAGCTTCGAGGAGCTAGACCCCTTTATTACCCACCGAGCTACCGAATTTGGTCTTGCTGAGCGGCAATACCTGGGTGATTCTGTAGTTGCTGGCTTCGGTAAGATAGATGGCAGAGTTGTTTTCATCTATGCGCAAGATTTTACCGTCTTTGGCGGGACAATATCCGAAGTCTCAGCCCAGAAGGCGTGCAAGGTTATTGATTTAGCTCTTAAAAAGAGAGCACCTATAATTGCCATATGGGACTCCGGTGGCGCCCGCATCCAGGAAGGGGTGATGAGCCTCTATGGCGTCGGCGAAATACTGCTGCGCAACACCCTGTGCTCCGGGGTTATCCCTCAACTGTCAGTAGTAATGGGACCCTCTGCCGGGGGGGCGGTCTACTCACCGGCTATAACCGATTTCGTCTTTATGGTCAAAGGAACCAGTCAGATGTATATCACCGGTCCCGATGTAATCAAGGCGGTTATCAGTATCGACATCACTCATGAAGAGCTGGGAGGAGCCAAGACTCATGCCGAGAAGAGCGGGGTGGCTCACTTCATCTCCGAGAGTGAGCCGGACTGCCTGCAGAGCGTGCGCCGTCTCTTAAGCTTTCTGCCCCAGAACAATAGAGAGGCTCCGCCAACGATAGCGCCTACCGATGACCCCGCCCGAACCGATGAGAACCTGCTCAACATCATCCCCGACGAGCCGACCTTGGCTTACGATATGAAGCAGATAATCACCAGCGTGGCTGATAATGGCGACTTTATGGAGGTGCACCAGAGCTTTGCCCCCAACCTAATTACCGGTTTTGCCCGCTTAAACGGCAAACCGGTGGGGATTGTTGCCCAGCAGCCGGCTTATATGGCGGGCATTATTGATATCAACGCCTCAGTTAAGGGGGCTAGATTCGTCCGCTTTTGCGATGCCTTCAACATCCCCCTGGTCAGCTTCGTTGATGTCCCCGGCTTTATGCCCGGACCCCAGGAGGAGAAGGGTGGTATCATCAGGCACGGGGCTAAGTTTATCTACGCCTATGCCGAGTCCACCGTGCCCAAGGTTACTGTTATCACCCGCAAGGCTTACGGGGGCGCCTACATCGTGATGAGCAGTAAGCATCTGCGCGGCGATATTAACTATGCCTGGCCTACCGCTGAGATTGCCGTCATGGGGCCGGAGGGGGCAGTAAATGTCATCTACCGGGAGGCTATAGCTAAAGCTAAAGATGGAGATAAAACAAGACAAAAACTGGTCACTGAATATAAAGAGGAGTTTGCTCACCCTTATCTGGCTGCAGCCAGGGGTTATATTGATGATGTCATCGACCCGCGGGTAACCCGCCCTAAGCTGATTAGGGCACTGGAGACGCTTGAGAACCCCAGTGATAGCACCCGCCCGCAGAAAAAACACGGGAATATTCCACTCTAAAGCGGCAGGTCGAAGACCCTTTGAGTCAAAGACCCTTTGAGAAGGACATGGAGGATAAAAGGAAGTTAACCGCCGCTATTATAGGTGCTATCACTGCCTACATTCAGATGGAGCAGTCACTTCCTCCAACCACTCCCAGGGTGAAGCCAGAACCAAAGCCAATCAGTGGAAAATTTCCCGAAGGCGGGAGTAAATAATGGCAAGGGAAAAGACAAAAAACCCGTTAAAAATAACCGACGTTACCTTCCGCGATGGACACCAGTCCTCGCTGGCAACGCGAATGCGAACTGAGGATATGGAAGGTATCGCTGAGGAGATGAATAAAACAGGGTTCTACTCCATGGAGGTCTGGGGTGGCGCCACCTTTGACGTCCCCACCAGATTCCTCAATGAGGACCCCTGGGATAGACCAAAAATTCTGAAAAAGCTAATGCCCGATACCCCTCTCCAGATGCTGCTCAGGGGGCAGAACCTGGTGGGCTACCGCAACTACGCCGACGATGTGGTTACTGCCTTCGTCCATCATGCCGCCGAGGTGGGTATTGACATCTTCAGGGTGTTTGACGCCGTAAACGACGAGCGTAATTTTGAGACCAGCTTCAAGGCAATTAAGGAATGCGGTAAGCACGCCCAGCTTTCACTATGCTACTCCCTTACCGAGTCCAAACTGGGTGGTCCGGTATACAACATTGATTATTATGTCAACAAAGCGCTCATCCTCCAGGATATGGGGGCTGATAGCCTGTGCATAAAGGACATGGCCGGTCTTATCTCCCCCGACGACGCCTATAAGCTGATTAAGGCGCTTAAAGCAGCGCTCAAGATACCGGTGCACCTGCATACCCACTACACCAGTGGTATGGCATCAATGAGCTGCCTGAAAGCTATTGAGGCCGGGGTAGATATCATTGATGCTGCCCTGGCTCCCTTTGCCCTGCGCTCATCCCATCCCGCTGTTGAGCCGATTGTGGTTGCCCTTCAGGGGACGCCCAGAGACACCGGACTTGATTTGGCTCATCTATTTAAATTGGGTCAATATTTTGAATCTATCGCCCCCAAGTATCGGGACTTTATGGATACCACCCGAATGGCGGTCATTGATACCGGGGTGCTGATGCACCAGATTCCGGGGGGTATGACCACTAACCTGGTGGCTCAGCTAAGAGAGGCTGATGCCCTGGATAGAATTGATGAGGTCTACGCTGAATTGCCCCGGGTGAGAAAGGAGCTGGGCTACCCACCCCTGGTTACCCCTACCAGCCAGATTGTGGGCATTCAAGCCGTCCAGAATGTTCTCTTTGGCCGATACAAGATGATATCCGACCAGGTAAAGGACTACTGCTATGGGTTATACGGCAAGCCCCCAGCCCCCATTGACCCCAAGGTGCAGAAGATAGTGCTTAAAGGCTATGAACGGGGGGAGACACCCATTACCTGCCGGGCAGCCGATATGCTGGAGCCAGAGTTAGACAAAGCCAAAGAGGCGACCAAAGACATCGCTAAAGATATAGGTGATGTGCTCATCTATGCCCTCTATCCCACCACCGGGATGCGCTTCCTGAGGTGGAAGTATGGTCTGGAGGACCCACCCCCCGAGACAAAGCCGAAGACCTTGGAGGATGTAAAGCGCGAAGACGAGCTTATCGCCAGGGCAAAAGCTGGCAAGTTGGCGGAGAAAGAAGCTCCACCCAGGAGGCCGGGCGTTAGAACATTTAATGTCTATGTCGGCGATGAGGTCTATAGTGTCGGCGTGGAAGTAGCCGATGTGCCACCGCCAACTGCGCCACCGCCAGCTAAGCCAGTAGAGAAAGTTAAGAAAAAAGCACCACCGCCAGCCGTCGCCAAAGCCAAAGAGACAGCTATTACCGCCCCCATGCCAGGGATAATAATACGCTATGAGGTAAAGGTGGGCGACGAGGTCAAGGCTAACGATGTGGTGGTTATCCTGGAAGCAATGAAAATGGCTAACGCCATAACCGCCCCGGTTAGCGGACGGGTTAAAGCCATAAATTTCGCCGCCGGCGATAAAGTAGCTAGAGACGATGTCCTAGCGGTAATCGGCTAGCCATCTAACCGAGCGCAAATAGCCCATCTAATAAGGCTTACGTGGGTAAAACATTAGCTGAGAAAATCTTAAGCCAGAAGTCGGGAAGTGACGCCCGGTCAGGAGATATTGTCATTGCCCGGGTGGACCTGGTTTTTGCCCAGGATACTACCGGACCACTGACGATAAGGCAATTTCAAGCCTGTAATTTAAAGCGCCTGGCTGACCCGAAGAAGACTGCCTTGTTCCTTGACCATGCTGCTCCCAGCCCCAACCGCCAGATTTCAAACGACCACCGATTGTTGCGCCAGTTCGCCGGGGAGACCGGTTGCCTTATCTATGATGTTGGCGGTGGCATCTGCCACCAAATTGTGGCTGAAGCCCTGGCTAAGCCCGGGGATGTAATCGTCGGTGCCGATTCCCACACGGTAACCGCCGGCGGTCTGGGGGCTTTCGCCACCGGAATGGGCTCCTCGGATGTGGCTATCATCTTCGGCCTGGGCAAGACCTGGCTCCGGGTGCCGGAGAGCATCAAGATAATGCTCTCGGGGAAATTTAGCCGTGGAGTGGGGGCTAAAGACCTCATCCTCAACCTCATTGGAAACATTGGGGCTGACGGCGCCACATACAAAGCGCTGGAGTTCGGCGGCGATGGAGTGAAAAACCTGACCATGTCACAGCGCTTTACCGTAGCTAACATGGCGGTAGAAGCCGGGGCTAAGGTGGGGCTTTTCCCCACCGATGGCACCACCCGCAATTATCTGAAGTCACAGGGGCGGATCGACCATTACCAACCTATGTCTGCTGATAATGACGCCAGCTATGAAAGGACTATCAATATTGATTTGGCTGCTGTTGAACCTCTAGTAGCCAAGCCCCATAATGTAGATAACATCGCTCCGGCAAGAGAGCTTAAAGGGACTAAAATCCAGCAGGTATTTATCGGCACCTGCACCAACGGACGGCTGGAGGATATAGCTATAGTGGCTAAGATGTTGAAGGGGAAAAGAAGCCATCCAGAGACCAGACTTATAGTTGCCCCGGCTTCGCCGCAGGTTCTGCTGGCGGCGGTTCAAGCGGGCTATATCCACACCCTGGTTAAAGCTGGAGCTATTATCCTGCCCCCGGGCTGTGGGGCTTGCCTTGGTCTCCACCAGGGGGTGCTGGCTGATGGTGAATCCTGCCTGTCCACGGCTAACCGAAACTTTAAAGGGCGAATGGGCAGCCCTGAAGCCTTCATCTATCTGGGCAGTCCGGCTACGGCGGCGGCTACGGCGCTAGCCGGTGAAATCACCGACCCCAGAGAGGTAGCTTAGATGCTTAGAGGAAGAGCTTTCAAATTTGGCGATAACATCTCCACCGACCACATTACGCCCGGGCGTCTGGCTCACCTGAGAAGCAATCTCCCTGAGCTGGCAAAGCACGTTATGGAAGACGCCGACCCCACTTTTGCCTCCAGGGTAGAGAAGGGAGACTTCATCGTCGCCGGCAGTAACTTTGGCCTCGGCTCCAGTCGGGAGCACGCCCCTTTGGTGATAAAAATGGCTGGGGTAAGCGCTATACTGGCTAAATCGGTAGCCCGAATATTTTTTAGAAACGCTATCAATCTGGGACTTCCGGTGTTAATATGTGATACCGATAACATTGATGACGGGGATGAGCTAGAGGTAGACCTGGGAAAGGGCACAGTCAACGATATAACCAAGTCAAACCAGCTCACCTTCGGCAAGCTCCCCGAGGTCATGCTTCGTATCCTGGATGAAGGTGGGCTCGTCCCCTATATCCAGAAGTACGGCGATTTTAAGCTATAATATAGAGAGAGTTTTCTTTCCCACCCTCCCACCCGATAGAGGTTAAAACCTCTCTCAATTCCTTTTCACGTGAGGGGAAAGAGAGTATTAAGAGGGTGAAACCCTTTTGGGCGGGCTGGGTGGGAAGAAAGACATAAAACGGGGAGGGGTAAGAAAGGATAGAGATGGCTTATAATATAACCCTTATTCCGGGCGATGGAATAGGACCAGAGGTCACTGAAGCTACCAGGCGGGCCCTGGAAGCTACCGGCGTCGCCTTCCACTGGGATTTAGCTTACGCCGGTGATGGCGCCCAGGATTTGTTTGGCACGCCTCTCCCTGATTACGTATTTAAGTCTATCAGGGAAAACAAGGTCGCCCTTAAGGGGCCAGTTACCACCCCTGTAGGCTCCGGTTTTAGAAGCGTTAACGTTGCCCTGCGCAAGGAGTTAGACCTTTATGCCTGCCTCCGCCCCTGTAAAACTTACCCCGGAGCCCCCTCCCCATATAAAGATGTAGATATCGTAGTGGTGAGAGAGAACACCGAAGACCTCTACAGTGGCATTGAGTTTGAGGAGGGGACCCCAGAGGCGGCAAGGTTGCTAGAACTAATCGCTGAGACAACGGGAAACGCAGTCAGAGAGGATTCCGGCTTCAGCCTAAAAATGATTTCGGAGACATGCAGTCAGCGGATTGTCAAGTTTGCCTTTGATTACGCCCGTGCTCATCATAGAAAAAGGGTAACCGCAGTGCATAAAGCCAATATCATGAAATTCTCCGACGGGCTATTCCTGGCCATCGCCAGAGAGGTTGCCAAAGAATATAAGGACATTGAATTTGATGATGTAATTGTGGATACCCTGTGTATGCGATTGGTGCGAAGCCCGCAGCAATTCGATGTGCTGGTTCTGCCCAATCTTTACGGCGACTTTATCTCTGAGCTATGCGCTGGATTGGTGGGTGGGCTGGGGCTAGCCCCGGGGGCTAATCTGGGGGATGACATAGTTGTCTTTGAGCCAACTCATGGCAGCGCTCCCAAATATACCGGTCAAAATAAGGCCAACCCGATGGCAATGATGCTCTCCGGGGTGATGATGCTGCGCCACCTTGGCGAGACCAAAGCTGCCGATAAGCTGGAGAAATCCATAGCCCAGGTTATCGCCGAAGGCAAGAACGTCACCTACGATATGAAGCCGAACATACCCAATGCCAAAGTGGTGGGCACCTCACAGGTAGCCGACGCCGTAATTGAAAAAATGGGGGAGCAGTAAGAGCAAATGGCACATCCTAAAGAACTGAAGAAGGATGGCAGAGCTTTTACAGTTTTTAACAAAGCAAGCAGGGTCGTCCACCTCGATGACGACTATGAACTTAGCCTGCTCGAAACGCCCTCACAAATCACGCCTACTTCATATCTCGTTGTTGGGAAATTAAAACCCAAGATTAATAAGAGCCTATGTACATTCATATTCCGCTGGGATGAAAGGGCTTCATCACTGGACGTAGATATCGAAAACTGCCCTGATAAAAAATTGGTGGAGAGGTTCAAAAGCGACAAAGACAAGGCTTACTACGGACACCATCCAACGAAAATACCAGAGGCTGGTAGGAGTTTCGATACCAGAATTGTCTGGAATTCCAAGAAAATTTTCGACGGCGTTATCAGTTTTAATGTTGGTCGGGAGGCAGAAAGTAGTCTCGCAATTGGGCTAAAACCATCCGCACAATATACAAAGGAGTCGGGAAATAGCCAGCAAGATTAGCATTATTGGCGCTGGAAATGTCGGCGCCTCCTGCGCTCAGCGAATCGCCGAGAGAGGCTATGCCGATATCGTCCTGGTGGACATCGTCCCCGGCCTAGCTCAGGGTAAAGCGCTGGATATTCTGCAATCGGCGTCCATCCTCAACTTTGATACCAGCATCATGGGAACCAATAGCTACCAGGAAACCGCCGGTTCCGAGGTAGTCATCATCACCGCCGGCCTTTTCCGAACACCGGGCATGACCCGCGATGAGCTACTGCTGGCTAATATGAAAATCGTCGCCGAGGTCACCAGTAACATAGTCAGCTACTCCCCGGAGTGCATTATCATTATGGTCACCAACCCGCTAGATGCCATGACCTATCTGGCTATTCAGACCAGCCAGTTCCCCCGAAACAGGGTAATTGGCTTATCCGGCGTTCTGGATAGCGCCCGACTCAGCAGCTTTATCGCCGCCGAGCTGAAGGTACCGGTGGCAGACATCTCTGCCTGTGTCCTGGGAGCGCATGGCAGAAATATGGTGGTTATCCCCCGGCTGACCACGGTTAAGGGCACACCGCTCACCAAGCTCCTGCCCCAAGAGACTATTGATAAGCTGGTGGAGCGCACCATACTGGGGGGAAGAGAGATTGTAGACCTGCTTAAAACGGGGAGCGCCTTTTATGCCCCGTCGGCAGCCGTTGCCCGGATGGCGGGGGCTATAGTCCGGGATAAAAAGGAAATCCTGCCCTGCGCCGCTCTCCTTGAGGGGGAATACGGCATTAAGGACGCCGTCATCGGTGTGCCGCTAAGGCTGGGCAAAAGAGGCATAGAACAAATGATAGAATTAGAGCTGACCACCGAGGAAAAACAAGCCCTAGCCACCTCAGCCGAGGCAGTGAGCGAGCTTATAAAGACGATGAAAGGAGGAGGTGAGTGAAAGTGTCCACTCTGATAGTAGCTTCGATAACCTTTGCCTTTTTTATCCTCTGCCCCAGGATGGTGGGCATGGCTTCGGTCATATCCGGCATCAAAGAGGTCAACCCCTGGCTGGCGGTGGTAGTCGGGGCGATAGTGGCGATACCCCTGATGATATTGATGTACTGGGTATTGCAGAAGTTCGGCACCGCCTACGCCATAGGACTGGCCGTGGTAACCGACATCATCGCCGCCCTGATTATCGGTACCTACAGCTGGAAAGCGACGGTGAGCGTAATCATCATCGCTATTTTCGTCTGGGCGGGCATATTCGTCGCTAACCTAGTGAGCAAGACGATAGCTTGACAAAGCGGGGCGTTTGTCTTATTAAGGTGGGGTGGAGATTCTTTAGTCGTCCTTCTCTGAAGGACTTCCTTGCAATGACAGAGGGGAGGCGGAGAGAAAAGTCTATAGAGGTGACACCTCTATAGGGCGAGACTGGTGGGAAAAAACAAAAGTTAAATAGAGGGGCGGGGGAAGTCCTCCAATAAAATGAGAGAAATAAAAGCCAGCGAAATCACCAAAACCGTAGCTGAACTCTGCCAGGAGGCAAACTTCAGGCTGGGAGAGGACGTTCTAGCCGCGCTCAAAAAAGCCCAGAAAACCGAGCAGTCGCCACTGGGCAGAGAAGTGTTGAGCCAGCTTATAGAGAACGCCCGCATTGCCCAAGAGGAGCGCCTGCCCTTGTGCCAGGACTGCGGCACCGCCGTCGTCTTCCTGGAAATAGGTCAGGAAATTCACATTACCGGCGGGAACTTAAATGCCGCCGTGGAGGAAGGGGTGCGCCAGGGTTACGCTCAGGGCTACCTCAGAAAAGCAATGGTCAGCCAGCCCTTTTCATCCCGAATAAATACCAGAGATAACACGCCGGCGGTTATCCACGCTGAGATAGTCGCCGGCGACAAGCTAAAAATCGCCGTCATGCCCAAGGGAGGCGGGGCTGAGAATATGAGCCAGCTGGCTATGCTCCTGCCTAACCACGGCAGGGAGGGCATAATCGACCTGGTGGTGAAAACTGTTGATGACGCCGGCGGTAACTCTTGCCCCCCGCTGATTATCGGGGTGGGGATAGGGGGGACAGGGGAAAAGGCAATGCTGCTGGCCAAGAAGGCGCTGCTGAGAAAGGTAGCCCAGCCCAACCCCGACCCCGAGATTGCCGGGCTGGAGAAAGAGATTCTAGCCCGGGTAAATGCTCTGGGCATCGGGCCGATGGGCTTTGGCGGCACCACCACCGCCCTGGCAGTGCACGCCGAGGTTATGCCCACCCATATCGCCAGCCTGCCGGTAGCGGTCAACCTCCAGTGCCACAGTGCCCGCCATAAGGAGGCTATATTATAAATATTACATCGCCATTTGACGCTGGAATCATAAGAAAACTGACCGTCAGCACCAGGGTTCTGATTTCCGGAGTTATCTATACCGCCCGGGACGCCGCCCACCACCGGCTCATCCAAGCCCTGGATAGAGGGGAAAGATTGCCCTTCGACCTCAAGGGGCAAACGCTATACTATATGGGACCGTCTCCCGCCCGGCCGGGGCAGGTCATTGGCTCCGCCGGTCCCACCACCAGCCGCCGCATGGATATATATACCCCCCGCCTCCTCGCCGTCGGCATTAAAGCCATGATTGGCAAGGGAAATCGCTCACCAGAGGTAAGAGAGGCTATCAAGAAGTATAAAGCCGTTTATCTGGTTACTATAGGCGGCACCGGCGCTTTGCTAGCCAAATCCATCAAACAGGCAGAGGTCATCGCTTATGAGGATTTGGGCGCTGAGGCTATCATGCGACTTACTGTGGAGAACTTCCCGGCTATCGTCGCCAACGATATTTACGGGCAAGACCTTTTTGAGCAGGGAAAGACCAAATATCAGAGGGGGAAGAAATAGAAATGAGAATTGATTTTGAGAAACATGTTGCCCAGGCTATATTACATAGTCCGTTAAAAAATTTCGAGCTAGATTCCCAAAAGATTGAAACCAGGATAGACCCACTAACTGGATTTACCACCAAGGTGCGCACCGGGCGCAAGGCATGGCAACGGATATATACCACTGATGAAAAAATGCTGGCTGAGATTGACGAGCAAACCAGAGAGGGGTGTTTTTTCTGCCCGGAAAAGGTCAAGAAAGCCACCCCAAGATATCCCGAAGAGCTGATACCAAAGGGCAGGATAACAGTCGGTGAAGCCTGCCTCTTCCCCAACCTCTTTGCTCAGAAGGAACATAGCGCCATTACCGTTATCAGTCGTCAGCACTTTGTCAGGTTAGACCAATTCACCACTGAGCTTCTTACCGACGCCTTTAAGGCCTGCTCCATCTATTTTAAGCGGCTATACCAGAGTAAGCCCACCAAATATGCCGAGATAGGGTTCAACTACCTTTTCCCTGCCGGCTCCAGCATACCCCACCCCCACCTCCAGGTTCTGGCCAGCGACTGGCCCTATTTCCTGATAGCCAACCTGCTGGAAAAAAGCCAGGAATACTACGCTCAACACTCAGCCTGCTTCTGGGAAAATCTTGTCGAGACGGAAAAGAAGATAGGGCAGAGATACGTTAACCGCCTGGGCAATACCGAGTGGCTGGTGCCCTTTGCCCCGATGAGAGAGGATGAGGTGCATGGCTTGGTAAGGAATAAGTCAAATTTCCTTCAATTTGACCATAGTGACTGGGAAAGCCTAGCTGATGGCACATGCCGGGTATTCAAATACTACCAAGATAAGGGTTTATCTAGCTGTAATTTTGCTCTATATTCCGGACCGCTAGGCGAAGACCTAGATTACTTATGGGCGGGGGTGAGGATTGTTTCCCGAAGCAGCGTGCAGGCTCAACCAATAAATGATACCTGGTATTCACACATCATACTTTATGATGGACTGGTTACTGAACCACCTGAGGAGATAGCCAGCGCACTAAGAAAATACTTCTAGTGCTGTTTCCGATACTCTAAAAAGGTGAGCAAGCCGGCGATGCTCTTGGCATCACAAATGGAGCCCGAGGCAATCAAACCGGGAATCTGAGCCAGCGGCACCCGGTCTAACCTGATACTCTCACTATCCTCAGCCTGAAGCGGACTGGGAACAAGGTCGGTAGCCAGATAAAGGTAAAGGTATTCGGTGCAGTAGCCCGGAGAGGAGTAGAATCCACCCAGCCTCTCCACCTTCCGGGGGAGAAAGCCCGTCTCCTCACGCAACTCACGACGAACACAATCCGCCGGGTCTTCGCCAGGTTCAATGCCACCGGCCGGTATCTCCAGCAGCTCCTTCTCCACCGACTTGCGAAATTGATTTACCAGCAGGATATTACCCTCATCGTCAACGGCAATAATAGCTACACAATCGCTATGCTCCACAATCTCCCGCATGGTCTCCCGGCCACTGGGCATCCTGACGGTATCAATCCGCAACTTTACCGCCCGCCCATCGTAGACCATTCGGCTGGATAGAGTCTCTTCCTCAGCCAAGCTAGACCTCCGGCTGGTAGATAAGAGCCACCTCATCACAATCGGGGAATTTGGGGCAGCGGTAGCACTCAGTCCACACTTTTCTTGGCAGCTCCATCTTATCTACTCGAGAAAAGCCAAACTTCTCAAAAAGGGCTGGCTTGTAAGTCAGGCAAAAGACGGTGGCAATACCAAGTTCCTCAGCTTCTTTAAGACAGGCTTCAACTAATTGGGCGCCAATGCCCTGCTCCTGGCTACCCTCAGCTACCGCCAGCGACCTTATCTCAGCCAGGTCTGACCAGAAAACATGCAGTACCGCACAGGCAACCACCCGCTCGCCCTGTCTGACCACAAAACAATCCCTTATGTTCTCATACAATTCGCTCAACGAGCGAGGTAGCATCTCATCCTTATCAGCAAAGTAGTTAATTAGCTGATGCATCTGAGGGACATCGCTGATTCTGGCTTTTTCTACTTTCAATCTACTGCTTTCCTTTCAACTTTTGCTCCAGAGAGCTATAGAAGGCGGCTTCAGGATGAATTCTTAAAAAACGAGCGGTATTGGAGCTATGCTTTACGGTGATAACGGCACCACTCTCCAGTGGTAAATTTATATGACCATCAACACTCAGCGCTGCTTGATGGGTGGTAGCCAAGCGCAGCCTGACCACTGCCGTAGCTGGTAATACCAAGGTGTAAGCTGGACTGAGGTGGGGCAATATAGGCAACAGCAAAGACTCCCCGGCCCGGGGATGGAGGATAGGACCACCGGCAGCCAGCGAATAGCCAGTGCTGCCAGTGGCGGTAGCCACAATAACGCCGTCACCCTTATAGGTGGTCAGCGGCTCGTCGTCAATGCTGGCTTCTACATAGACCACCCGGGCTATCGCCCCCCGCGCCACCACCACATCGTTTAAGGCATAGAAGGTGCGGGGTGGCTCAAGTTCAGCCTCAAGCATAGCCCGCTCATCCAGCCAACCCTTCCCCTCAAGCAAAGCAGGGAGCTTATCCTTGGCTTCCTCAACACTAAGCTCAGTCATAAATCCCAGCTTGCCCAGATTAATCCCAGTAATAGGCGTTTGACCGGGAATCGCCACCTGAGCCGCCCGCAGGATAGTGCCATCGCCGCCGATAGTGAGAATTAGCTCGGTGCCATCCACCTGAGACTTAGCCTTCTCCCCCTCCCAGGCAGAGCACAGCCATACCGATACCCCCCTGGCGGTCAGGAAACCTTTCAGTTCCTCAGCCAGGGTATGGGCGACCTCAATCTTGGGGTGATAAAGAATGCCAATCCTTTTCATAGCTAGACCTGCTTTGTAATAATATGAAAATTTCGCTTCTGAAGGCAAGGGAAGTGTAGCATTGCCCATTTGAGGTGTCAAGGCTGGAATTTAGACAGTTATTGGTTAGCGGGGGCTGGGTGGTGATTTTTTGCGCCTGTCAGGTGCCGTCTTGCTGAGCTTTTTAATCGCCCTGCCCGACTTAAACCGGTTCAGATTAACAAAGCCCCGGGTTCGGTTCATGGTTAATAAGATATCTCCTCAGCATCCAGCGCTTCTGGGGGCAGTTCGATGGAGACTGGCTCATTGTAGTCGTAGAAGCTCTCCACTAGCTTAATATCCATGGTCATCTTATCAAAATCATCCGCAGCGGCACCTACATCGCTGGGATTCATTTCCAGAACCATTTCAATCTCTACCTTCATAAGCAAGTAGCTATCTTTGGCTATCCATTCTTTAACCGACAATTCCTTATACATTTCAGCCAGGTCAAACTGGCTGAAGTCCATGATTCCCATACCAGATGTTTCCTGAGACAACAGTTCGCCTAATGCTTCCATATCTGGCACTACCTCGAAAAGATAGCATTCGGTACCACTTACCATCTCGCTGCCCAAATAATTAATCTCGACGGCTGTTCCCAAGAACTCCAGTAGCGGCTCAATCTGGCCCTGCTGCTGCCACATCTCCTCGGTTACCGCCATCTTCATCCATTGCCCTACATCAGGGATGTCTACAGGGATGTTTCCAAGGATGTCTATCTTGGTATACAGCCACCCACCAACGATATAAACTTCCGCCGCCATCTCTTGCTCACCCGCTCCTGGTATATCCATCGTCATATTCATTGTCATTTGCATTTCTTCATTGGCCATGTCCATAACACCTGTGCCATCAACCACCATGCTCATTGTACCCAGATCAGACCCACCAACCACCTTCATGGTCATTGGCATCTCCACATCGAACTTGAAGGTATCATATTCGGCAGAGGTGACATTGGCGATTATCTGGTTTACCTCCTCTTGAGGAAGTCCTTCAACGCAACCGACAAGGGTAAAAAACAGGACCAACGCCAGAGATAAGGCTAATATCCTCTTTACTGCTGCTGACATTTTGCCTCCTTTGTTTAAGCCTGTTATTTATATCTCCGTATCACGGCTATTATACCATATTGGGGAAGGCCAAGCTAAAGTAGGCAGAGGTGTTAAAGAGAGGCGAAGCCTATGAGGGCGGGTTAGGGTGGGAAGCAAAACATGTACTAAAAAGCAAACATCTTAGCCGCCATTTCGGCGAGCTTCATTATATAGCCGGGGATAATGCCCAGCAGCAACACGCCGAGGCAGGAGAGGGATAGCGCCAACCTCAGCGCCCCGGAAGAGAGAACCTTCTCCTCGGAGGCTGGCTTGCCCAGCCACATTACCCTTACCACCCGCAGGTAGTAGTAGGCTGATATTACGCTGTTTATTACGGCGATAATTACCAGCCAGAGCAAGTCGTGCTGCACCGCCCCGCTGAAGATGTAGAACTTAGCCATAAATCCGGCGGCTGGCGGCATGCCAATCAAGGAAATCAGACACAGGGTCAGGGCTAAAGCCAGCAGTGGCGCCCGCTTGCCCATGCCCGAATAGTCCTCAATTAAGTCGCTGTCAACCTTGTTGGAGATGGCGATAATGGCAGTAAAAGCGCCCAGGTTGGTCAGGGCATAGCTGGCGAGGAAGAAGAGGAGACTGCTTCTGCCCACAACTTCTGCCGCCGACGAGAACCCCACCACAGCCAGCCCCACCATGAGGTAGCCCGCCTGAGCGATGCTGGAATAACCCAGCATGCGCTTGATGTTGGTCTGAGGAATGGCAATTACATTGCCCAGGGTCATACCGATAGCCGCCAGCACAGCGAAGACTAACCCCCAGTCCAGACTCAGCCAGGATGGAAGGCCAAAGGCGGAATAGAACACCCTGAGGATGATGGCAAAGCCGGCAGCCTTGCTGGCTACCGAGAGATAGGCGGTTATCGGCGTTGGCGCCCCCTCATAAACATCAGGCACCCACATATGGAAGGGGATGGCGGCAATCTTAAAGCCGAAGCCAGCTACCATCAGCACCATGCCCAGGATAAGTCCGGGACTGTCCAGAACGCCAGCCAGCGACATACCCTGGATAGCCTGGGCAATCTCGCCTAGCTGCGTCTTGCCGGTAAAGCCAAAGACCAGCGCCATGCCAAAGAGCAGTACTGCCGAGGCGACCGCCCCCAACAATAGATATTTGAGTGAGGCTTCGGTTGATTTAGGGTCTTTGAGAAAGCCAACCAGAACATATAGAGATATACTGGTCAGCTCCAGAGCGATATAGATGGAGATTAGCTCGGCGGTGGCTGCCATCAGCATCATGCCCAGTGCAGACAGAAGCACCAGGGCGTGGTATTCCCCCTGAAAACGGGCAAACTTGGAGACATAGTCCGTCGAGGCTAAAATAACCAGGGCGGCGATGGCTAGGAATAGCAGCTTGAAGAACAGGGCAAAGTTATCCACCGCCAGCATATTGTTGAATAGAGCCTGAGAGCCGCCTCCCCACATGGCGATGGCGAAGCCGGCGGCTGCCACTACTCCAGCCAGGCTGACCACCGCCAGCCATCCCTTGCGCGTGACAACAAGGTCAAGCAGAATGACTATTATAGCCACGCCAGCCAGAGTCAGCTCAGGTATAAGTAGCTCAAAATTCAACATGCTTTAACCACCTAATAACCCTATTATGGGCATAATGCCCGCCTTAATAACATCGGTCAGGATTGCCGGGTAGATGCCGACCAGCATAATCACGGCCACAAAGGCAAATATATAGCCCCTCTCCAGAATATCGGCGTCCTTGGCTTTGTCGAATTGTTTTAGCGCCGGACCATAGAATACCCTTTGTAGCATCCACAAAATATAGCCGGCGGTGATGACGATACCCAGCACACCAAGGATAGTGTAAACCTGAATCCCGGCAACCACGGTGCTGGAAAAGCTGCCGACGAAGACCAGAAACTCGGCGGCAAAGCCGCTGGTGGTGGGCAGCCCCAGGGCACCTAAACCGGCTATCGAGAAGATAACAGCGATAATCGGCATCTGCCTCACCAGACCGCCCAGCTTGCTTAAGTTCCGCTCCCCGGCATTGTGCATCACCAGACCAGCCATAGCAAACAGCAGCCCGGTGATAATTCCGTGGCTGAACATCTGCAGGGTAGCCCCGGTCAGGCTTACCTGACCTAAAGCAAAGATACCCAGGAGCACATAGCCCATATGGCTGATACTACTATATGCAATCAGCCTCTTTAAGTCGGTCTGCCTCAAGGTTACCGCCGCCCCATAGAGGACACTAACCACGGCAAATGCCACCAATAAAGGCGCATACTGTTGGGCGACCTGGGGAAAGATGCTGACACACAGTCGAATCATGCCGTAACCGCCCATCTTAAGCAGCGCCCCAGCCAGCACCACACTCACTGCCGTCGGGGCATCGGTGTGGGCGTCGGGCAACCAAGTATGTAATGGGAAAACCGGCAGCTTGACGGCAAAGCCAATGAGCAAGAGAAAGAAAATGGCAGTCACCGGCATAATTGATTGCACCATAGCCAGCCCGCCCTGGGCTATATCCACCATGCTTAGGCTGCCAGTGACGAAGTAGAGGCTGAGGATGCCAGCCAGCATCATGGCACTGCCAAATAAAGTATATACAACGTACTTTATCGCTGAGTATTCCTTCCTGCCCGTGCCCCAGATGGAGATTAAGAAGTACATCGGGATGACCTCTATCTCCCAGAAGAGGAAGAACAAAAGCAGGTCAAGGGAGCAAAATACCCCCAGAATGCTGGTTTCCAGAAGTAGCAGCCAGGCAAAGTATTCACGGGGTCTTAGGTCAATCTTCCACGAGATGAGCACCACCAGAAAGCCGAGAAAGGTCATCAGTATTACCAGGGGCAGGCTCAAGCCATCGACGCCCAGGTGGTAGTGAGCATTAATGGCCGGAATCCAGGAAAACTTTTCCTCAAACTGGATTGCTCCCGCTGAGCGGTCAAAAATGGCGAAGAGATAGATGGACAGCGCCAGCGGCACAAAGGTAAAGATTGCCGCCAGCCGCTTAATCAGCCGCTCTGACAGGCCAGGGATAAAGGCAATGAGAATTGCCCCCACCACCGGCAGGAAGATTATGATTGTCAGGTAATTAAAGTCCAACTAACCTCTCTCCTATAGACATTCTTTATCTACCTCTCCCCACCCCTTTTAACTTTTGTTTTTCTTCCCACCCAGCCCGCCCCATAAGGGCTTCGCCCCTCTCCGACTCCCGGTTAGATTAATCTCCTTCAGCCAAAGAAATACAAACAAAGAATAATCGCCAGAATACCTATGCCAATGAACAGTCCGTAGAGCTGGAGTTGGCCGGTATGCGCCCGGCGTATTGTTCTACCTGTAGCTATAGCGCCACTGGCGATACCGTTCACTGCCCCGTCAACACCATAGGTATCAAAACCCTGCAAGCCAGCGAAGAAGCCGCCGACCAAGACCTTGCCCACAAAGACCTTCTCGTAGAGTTCGTCAAACCAGTATTTCCTGTAGAACAGGGTATATAGCGGCTTGAATAGACCACCGATGCGCTCCGCCGATAGCCACTTAGCACTGTACATGGCGTAGGCAAGCAGGATGCCCAGACCAGCCAGTATCAGCGATATCCAGGGCAGGGAGTGAGTCAGGATGCCAAAAAAGCCCTCGGCGAAGCTATGGGTCTCACCATGACCCATAAAGGCACCGAACTGTCCGGTAACATTCCAGAAGCCGGAGACCACCGCCAGGATAGCCAGCACCACCATAGGCATAACCATGACCGATGGCGATTCGTGGGGCTTGCCGTGAGCCTCAGCACCACCGCCCCGATACTCACCACCAAAGGTCAAAAACACCACCCGGAACATATAGAAGGCGGTCATAAATACCGTTATCATCGCCAGATAGAACAGTATCGGCTGATTTTGCAGCGATGCCGCCAGAATCTCGTCCTTGCTCCAGAACCCGGAAAGGGGCCAGATGCCAGCAATACTCAGCGAGGCAATAAGAAAGGTGGCATAAGTCCAAGGCATAACCTTGCGCAGTCCGCCCATCTCCCGCATATCAAATGTCCCGGTGGCATGATTGACACTACCGGCGCCGAGAAAGAGCAACGCCTTGAAGAAGGCGTGGTTGAACAGGTGGAAGATGCCGATGGCTATGCCCCCAGCCCCCAGCCCCAGCATCATATAGCCCAGCTGGCTGATAGTAGAATAAGCCAGCACCCGCTTGATATCGGTCATCACCAGACCCATAGAGGCGGCAAAAATAGCGGTAAAGCCGCCGACAACAGCCACCGTGGTTACTGCCTCAACCGAGTGAGAAAATAGGGGGAAGGTTCTGGCAACCAGAAAGACGCCGGCAGCTACCATGGTGGCGGCATGTATCAGGGCGCTAACCGGGGTCGGACCCTCCATGGCATCGGGCAGCCAGGTATGGAGGGGGAACTGGGCTGACTTGCCCACGGCGCCGGCAAAGATGCCGATAGCCGCCCAGGTTAAGGTTGTTCCCGCCAGAGCGCCGGTGATAGCCATCGAATGAAGTCCAGCAATGTCAAAGGTGTGAGCATTAAAATAAAGCAACAGGATAGCCGCCAGGAAGCCGAAGTCGCCCAGGCGGGTAACGATAAACGCCTTCTTGGCGGCGTTAGCCGCCGACGGACGATGGAACCAGAAGCCGATGAGAAGGTAAGAGCATAAGCCGACCATTTCCCAGAAGACATAGACGAAGAGCAGGTTGTCGGCCAGAACCAATCCCAGCATCGAAGCGGTGAACAGCGACATAAAGGCGAAGTAGCGGTGATAACCGGGGTCGCCGTGCATATAGCCCTGGGAATAAATCTGCACCATCAGGCTGACCACGGTAACCACAATGAGCATCACCACCGTCAGTGAATCAACAATCAGCCCCAGATGGATGGTAATCCCGCCCTCAATAATCAGCCAGTTGATATCGGGCACCGGTAATGAGTGGCTGGAGGCAGCCATCACCTCTAATAGCGCCCAGACCGAAAGCCCAAGCGAGCCGAGGAGAGAGGCGATAGTGATATAGCCCCCCAGCTTGGGCTTATGATTGAGGAAAGGTCTGAGGAATAGCGATATTATGATAAAGGAGAAAAGTGGTAGTAGAAAAATAAGCCAGACCAACTGATACGGCATTACTGTTTCCTCAATACCTCCTGTATCACGTGCTCCTTATCCTGGGGCACCAGGATAGAATAGGTAGCCATTTCCCTGTCCCAGGGCTCGCCAGAGAGGGGCAGGATGCGGGTGGGTATTCCCTCACCCTCAAATAGCTCCTTCCACATCTCAGCGAGCATTAAGCTTCTTGCCTGTTTAACCTCTACCCACATCTTGGGCCTCCTATATTCTTTACCACCTCACCCCCTGTGTCCCCCTCTGCTTTGAAGGAGAGGGGGAAGACGGTTTATTGAGAGGGGCTTCGCTCCTCTCCAACACCCCAATTAAGTATTGGGGAACCCCGTATTCGCCTCTAAAACTCTCCTTCATTTTGCCCCTTCCCACCCCTTAAGGGCGGCGGGTGGGAAAAGATTTAAAATACCCGATTTTAGCTTAAAAATCCGCCCAGGTAGAACGGCCAGACCACGATGCCCAGAATAATCTTCCACCATACCAGATGGGCATAACCGATGGTGAACAGCCATCCCATGAACCAGACGGCTCCAGACAACGTACCCACGTGACTCTTGCCCATAGCTTTATTCGCCTCCTTTACCACTTCATCAAGTCAATTTTGGTGGCGTCTATAGTTTCGCGGTGGCGATATATTGAAATTATTATGGCCAGGCCGACGGCTACCTCAGCGGCCGCCACCACCATAATGAAAATAACAAACACCTGCCCCGTCAGCAGCAAGGGCACAATATACCGGGAGAAGGCAACCATGGCGATGTTGACCGCATTGAGCATAAGCTCGATAGACATCAGGATAACTATGGCGTTACGCTTAGCCAAGGCGCCATAAAGCCCGATGGAGAACAGGACTGCCGATAGTATAAGGTAATGTTCCAGACCTATCATAGTTTACTTCTCCCTCACCAAGACGATAGCCCCTATAATAGCCGCCAGTAAAAGAATGGGGGCAATCTCCACCGGCAGGATAAAACCCCCCTCGCCGAAAAGCAGTCCAGCAATGGCGGGAGTGGTCGGCTCCAGGGGCAGGGTTGCCGATACCTGCCAGGTGGTATTAAGCAGGGCATAAGCCACCCCGCCAAAGAATAATATGGCGACAATGAAAGCTGGAACTCGGAGTCTATTGGCCGGGCTTCCCCGCTGAACCTCCCTGGTCAGCATGATAGCCAGGATAATTAATACCGATATGGCACCAACATAGATTAAAATCTGCACTGCCGCCAGAAAGTCGGCACTAAGGGTGATATAGATTCCAGCCACCGTCAGGAAACAAAGAACCAGAGACAGGGCGGCTCGGAAAACATCACCCAGTAAAACCACGGCTAAAGCAGCTATTACACCTACTACCGCCAGTATCCAGAAGGCAATGTCAAGTCCTATCACCTTTTCCCCCTATCCTTATCCAGAAGCAGGGTCTGCTTAGGCAGGGTGGCTGCAATTTCAGGATGGGCATAGCCGCTTGGTTTCCTCTCCTCCGATGCCAGCAAACCCTCATTAGCCAGTACCAGTTCACCTCGCCGATACCTGGCTCGCTCGTAGGCATAACCCATAAACAAAGCCTCGTAAGGGCAAGCCTCAACGCACAAGCCACAAAAGATGCAGTAGCCGGTATCCACCTCAAATTTCTCGACCTTGTATTTATTCTCCTCGATACTAACCGAGGTGACAATGTGAATGCTCCCCTGAGGACAGGTCTTGGCACAGGTAGCACAACCAGTGCACTTCTCCCTGTCCCAGATAAGCTCGTTACCCCGAATCCGGCGTGAAGTATTAAGCCTTTGCTCGGGATATTGGGTGGTTACCGGACGCCTAAGCAGGTGTCTTATGGTTACCCGCAGACCCTTGGCGATACCTATTCCATAACGCTCAAACTTCAACTCTGCCCCAACCTAACTTAAAGAATCTTGACCACAAAAGCACCAGGACTATCATGATAGCGATGTTAACTGGTACCATCACCCACAGCGAAACTTCTGGCCAGGCTAATATCTCTACGGCGGTGATAAGCAGGTTTATCACGGCTAAGGGTAAGAGGAATTTCCAGGCCAGCGCCATTAGCTGGTCAATCCTGACCCGCGGGACGGTAGTCCTTATCCAGACAATAACGAAGAATACCAGACCAACCTTGACCAAGAACCAGAGCCAGGGGGGTAGTACCGGTCCTCTCCAGCCGCTTAAGAAAAGGGTGGTTACGATGGCGGAAACAGCCAGTGCCTCACCGTATTCTGCCAGAAAGAGCAGACCCCATTTCATTCCTGAGTATTCGGTGTTAAAGCCGGCGACAATCTCGGAGTCAGCCTCCATGAGGTCAAAGGGGGCACGGTTAATTTCAGCTAATGCGCCAATGAAGAAGAGCAAAAAGCCCAGCGGCTGCAACAAAATAAAGGGGATATCCTGAGCCATTACTATCTGCTGCATGGAGAGTGAGCCGGCAAGCAGAACCACACCAATAATGGATAGCACTACCGGTATCTCATAGCTCACCACTGAAGCTACCTGGCGCATGGCGCCGAGCAGAGAATACTTGTTATTGGAACTCCACCCCGCCATGAATACCCCCACCGTGGTCACCGAGCTGATAGCCACTATATAAAGGATGCCGATATTTAGGTCAGCCAGTAGCGCCCCACTCTGGAAGGGCACCACAGCAAAAATCATCAGCATCGGGGCAACAGCAACCACCGGCGCCAGCCAGTGAACCCATCTATCACCTTTCGCTGGAACAACATCTTCCTTAGTCAATAACTTAAGTACATCAGCCACCGGCTGGAGAAAGCCGAAGGGTCCGACGCGGTTGGGACCGAGGCGCGCCTGCATAACCGCCATCGCCCGGCGCTCAAACCAGATAAAGCCCATGACCGTAGCCAGAACAAAAACAAAAATGATGACGACAAATACTCCCCAGTGCGCCCAGAAATTGCCGGGCCAGTCCGGAAGTAACATTTGCATAGCCATTGCCATTACCGGTCCACCTCGGCTAAACAGATATCAATGCTACCAAAGATGATTACAAGGTCAGCCACCTTCCACCCCCGCATCATATCGCGGAGAGCCGTCAGGTTGATGAGGGTTGGTGCCCGAACATGGAAGCGATAGGGGGCAATGGAGTTATCCGACACCAGATAAAAGCCAAGGTCGCCCCTTGGGGCTTCAATATGCCCATAGGCTTCCCCCGCCGGGGGGCGGATTAAGTGAGGCACATCGCTCCTCACCTCGCCCTTAGGCAAATCCTTCATCGCCTGTTCTAAGATGCGCAAGCTCTGGCGCATCTCCTCAATCCTCACCCGGTAGCGGTCGTAGCAATCGCCAGCAGTGCCGGTGGGGATATCAAACTCAAAGCGGTCGTAGATAGAATAGGGGTCTGCCTTGCGGATGTCCCACTTCACCCCGCTGGCCCGGAGCACCGGACCGCTAGCCGAAATATTGACGGCTAATTCTCTGGGCAGGATGCCCACCCCCTTGGCGCGAGCCAGCAGTATCTCGTTATCCTTAAGCAGCTGGTCATACTCATCAATCCAGCCCGGCATCTCCTTAAGGAATTTACCCAGGGCGGGCGCGAACTCCTCGGGAATATCCTGGCTGACGCCGCCGACTCTCATATAGTTATAGGTAAGGCGCTGACCGCAGGCCATCTCAAAGAGGTCCAGAATCTTCTCCCTTTCCCGAAGCATATACAGGATAGGGGTCATGAAGGCGCCACAGTCATTTAGGAAAGCGCCCACCGCTATCAGGTGACTGGCGATGCGCTGGAGCTCAGCCATAATCACCCGAATGTACTCCGCCCGCTCCGGCACCAGAATCCCAGCCAGCTTCTCTACGGCTAAGCAATAAGCCAGGTTGTTGCTCATTGACGCCAGATAGTCCAGCCGGTCGGTTAGGGGGATAACGCCGGTGTAGGTTCTCTCCTCAGCCAGCTTCTCAATGCCGCGGTGCAGGTAGCCGAAGACAGGCTCCATGTCAACGATGACTTCCCCGTCAAGGGTAGTCCTCATCCGGAACACCCCGTGGGTGCTGGGGTGCGCCGGACCTATATTAACAACAAAAGGTTCGGCTTTGATTACAACTTCTTTAGTAGTTTCCATCGCTTTAGATTTACCTACCAACCCTCCCCTCGAAGAGTCTTCGACTCGAAGAGTCTTAGACCTGTATCCCCCTCCCTTACTAGGGAGGGGGAGGGAGTTTTTTGGAGAGGGGCTTCGCCCCTCTCAGACACCCTGTTAGGCTAATCTTCTTTTCACCTTTTCTCCCCCCAAGGGGGAGAGTCCTAGAGAGGCGAAGCCTCTCTTACTCTTTCCTCCCCTTCCCCTTGGCAAGGGGAAGGGGATTAAGGGGATAGGGTTCTTTAAAATTTTCCTTATAAGAAATTCTTCCTCAAAGGATGTCCTTGAAATCCATCCCAGAGGACAATGCGCTTTAGATTGGGGTGCCCCTCAAAACTAATCCCCATAAGGTCGTAAATCTCCCGCTCCTGAAAATCGGCGCCCCGCCACAGGCCGACCACCGAGGGCAGGGTGGGGTTATCCCGATTATAACAGCGGGTCTTTACCACCAGACTGTGGTTATGCTTAATTGAGGTTAGCTGATAGACCACCTCAAAGCAGTCATAGTAATCAACGGCGGTAATAGCGGTGAGGTAATCAAAGTCAAGCCCGGCGGTGGTCTTTAAGTAAGCGGCTATCTCCAATAGTGATTCGCCTTTGACCAGCAGGCTATCTGCTCCCGACTCGACGACACCCCCCGGAAACTGCTTTTCTATCTGACTGGCTATTTCACTACCAGAAAGGGCTACCGTCATCCTCTATTTACCTTTCGCAGCGATACTCATTTTAGCTATCTTTTGGTGCAGCATCCTTATACCGTAAAGCAGGGCTTCGGGGCGTGGGGGACAGCCCGGCACATAGACATCAACCGGGATTATGCGGTTATATCCGGGAACCACACTATAAGACGAGCGGAAAATGCCGCCGCTGATAGCGCAAGCCCCCATGGCTATCACCCACTTCGGCTCCGCCATCTGGTCATAGATTCTTTTCACCTGGGGCGCCATCTTCCAGGTCAAGGTGCCGGCGGTAATCATCAGGTCGGCCTGGCGGGGGGAGGCACGGACGATTTCCATGCCAAAGCGGGAGATGTCAAAACGAGAGGCGGCAGTAGTCATAAACTCAAAGGCGCAGCAGGCAGGAAAACAGAACACCGGCCAGAGGGAAGAGCGCCGCGCCCAGTCAAGCATGGCATCCACCGAGGTCAGCAGAATATTGCGCTTGAGTTCCTCATCCAGCCACTGGTCGGGGTCGGGAATAGGCTCTTGAGAGCGGGCGATAAGCTCGTTTATCGCTTTGCCCTCTTTCCTATCAAGCTCGCTACTGGAATAAACCTCTTCTACTTCCATTCCAGGACCTTCTTCCTCCAGGCATAGATATAGCCGATAACAATGATGAAGATAAAAACCAACGCCGCTATAAGGCCGAAAAGACCCAGCCCTCTCAGTTCAACCGCCCACGGGTAGAGGAAAACAACCAGAATATCAAGGGCGATAAAGACCAGGGCATAAAAATAATAGCGAAAATTAAACCGAACCCACGCCGTGCCTATGGTCTCCATACCACACTCAAAGGTGGAGCTTTTCACCGGCGTGGGATTGTAGGGAACAACCTGCATGAATCTGGGAAATTTGGGGAGGGGGGGGATGAATCTGACCAGGAAGGGATAATGAGTTTCAAGATACCGGGTAAACCGGCGGAAATAGAGCACCAGACGGCTCGGGAAACTGAGAAAAAAGGGGAGAAGCAGAGTGGTAACGGCAAAAAAAATGGCAACTACAAGAAATAAGCCGATGTAGCCATAGTCTGCCAGCAAGTATCTTCCTCCCTATCTCACAATGACGGCTATCAGTATATCATACTAAATATTTTTAGGGCAAGAGTTTTGGACATTGGAAAGTAAGTTTTTTGATTTAGGTAACCTCACCCCCTTTAAGTTCTTGATTAAGGGAACCACCCAATCCCCCTCCTGTTTTTAACCTATCTCTTCTTTCCCAACCCGCCCGCCCACAGGAGCTCCGCTCCTTAACCTCGGAGAGGGGGTTCTTTAGTTCTTCTTTCCCACCCTCCTCGAAGAGTCCTTCGGCTGAAGGACCGCCCTATAGGGGTTGTCACCCCTTTCAAATACCCCTTAAGGGGGATAAAAGCAAAGCCTTAGAGGGTGGGTTTTGGGTGGGAAGAGAGAACTGAAAAGGGGGTGGGGATGGGAGAGGAATAAAAAGAGGGGGGTGGGGGCAATGCCGCCCATATTGACCTTATCCCAATAACCGAATATCATAGTGCATTGACAACATAGGCTAGAACTGGCTATTATCCTATCATCCAGGAGCAAGATAGATGATGCGAGTCATTGCTGGCAGGGCAAAAGGACACCACCTTAAAGCGCCCAAGGGGACTCCCACCCGCCCGGCGACAGATTTAGTCCGGGGGGCAATTTTCTCCATCCTGGAAACTGCCACCAGCGATTGGGCAAGAGTGCTCGACCTGTTCGCTGGTAGCGGAGCTCTGGGTATTGAGGCTTTATCTCGTGGTGCCGATTGGGTTGACTTTGTTGAACAGGAGCCACGATGTTGTAGTATAATCAGGCAAAATTTGGAAAAGACAAAGCTTGCCGACCAGGCTCACGTTTATTGCTGTAGCGTGGCTAAAGCGCTCTCATTTCTTGAGAAGGAGTATAGCATTATACTGATAGACCCGCCATATTCTGATGCGTCTATAGGCAACCTGGTACAGCAATTGGCAACCTCTAAACTGGTCGGGAAAGAGTCAATCGTAGTGGTGACGCACTCCCCCCGCCTCCCCCTAGAACCAACCTATGCCCCATTACACAGGCTAAAGGAGCGTCGTCATGGCGATAGTTGCATCGCAATATATCAAAAGGAGGGCAAATCTTGAGCATTGCTATCTACCCGGGCAGCTTTGACCCCATAACCAACGGGCATCTTGATATCGCCACCAGGGCAGCCAAGCTCTTTGACAAGCTAGTCATCGGTGTCTATGAAAACCCCAGTAAGCCCTTGCTATTCTCTACCGAAGAGAGGGCGGAACTAATCAGGCAAGCCGTAGCCCACCTGCCCAATGTTGAAGTGCAGTCCTTCGGCGGGCTGACCGTTGACTTTGCCAAGAAGGTAAAGGCAAAGGCTATGGTGCGGGGCTTAAGAATGAGTGCCGACTTTGAGCGGGAATTTGATATGGCCATGATGAACAAGAAGCTATACCCGGAACTAGAGACGGTCTGCCTTATGGCAAGGGTGGAATACCAATTCTTAAGCTCCAGTCTGCTCAAGGAGGCAGCTAGCCTGGGCGGCGATATTGACGACCTCGTCCCCAAGCCGGTGGCTTCAGCCTTAAAGAAGAAGTTTCAGAGCCAAGCCTAACCCTCACTGGAAGAAAGAGCGCACGGCGTCAAACTCAGCGGGAAGCAGCGCCAGCACCATAGGGAAGCGGTCTAATAATATTGGGGCCAGAATTGACCCATCAATAGCCCCGCCAACACCTAAAAACTTGGCCCACATGGCTAAAAGGGCACCACAGAATATAGCCCCCAGCACCAGACCAAAGACAGCGCCACCGAGGCGATTGACCCAGCCCAGCTTCACCACCGAGAAAGCCCACTTCAACAACACCGCCAGCAGAATAGCAATTGCCATCACCCCAATCAGGATGATGGCAAAGGCAACAACCTCAGCTACACCCTCCCCAGGAATGAAGGACAACAGCTGGGAAAAGGGGATATAGTAGCGCCCGGCCAGGATTACGCCAACGATTATCCCCGCCAGGGACAAGGCAGCTCCAATAAGCCCAATCATTAGTCCCAGGAAGGTGGAAATAGCTATTACTACCAGAATAACGATATCAAGCCAGTTCATAACCCGTGTCATCCATAGTGCGAGGATGACGACTAGGCGCTACCGCCTAACCCCCTAACCTCCTGGCTTTATCATAGGCAGCCTTGACCGCCCGCTTAACCAGGTCAGTGAACCCCTCCTTTTCAAACTGAAGCAGAGCCTCAGCCGTGGTGCCACCGGGGGAGGTAACCTTTCTCCGCAGCTCAGCCGGCTCTTCGCCCGACTTCTGAATGAGACGACCTGAGCCCAGCATGGTCTGCAACACCAGCTCCCGAGCCATGTCCCGGGGAAGACCAATTTCTACGGCGGCATCAACCAGCGACTCCACGACCAGGAAGAAATAAGCCGGACCGCTGCCGCTCACCGCCGTCGCCATATCAATATACTTCTCATCATCAACATAGAGCTCCCTGCCCATAGCCCCGAGGATAGCACCAACCAATCCCTTTTGCTGCTCGGTTACCTCAGGGGTAGCCGTCCACACGCTCATCCCCTCCCCAATCTGGGCCGGGGTATTGGGCATGACCCGAGCGATACAATTATGCTTCAGTCCTTTAGATAAGGTATCGATTCTTGCCCCGGCGATAATGGATAGCACCAGTTGCGTGGATTTGAGCTGACCGCCAAGCTCGGTCATTACCCCAGCCAGATTCTGCGGTTTAATCGCCAGAACCACAACATCTTTTCCAGAAACAGCCTCTAAATTGCTCTCCGTTACCGCCACCCCATATTTCTGCTCCAGGTGCTTACGGCGAGCCTGGCTAACATCGCTAACCCGGACAGCCTCTGGTTTAGCCAGACCTGTATTCAGGATAGCCGATACCATTGCCCCCCCCATATTACCGCCGCCGATAAACGCTATTTTCATAATGCCTCACCCTTTAGGTATTTACTTAACACCCTATAATATACTATTTCGTTATTCTTCTAACCCATAGACCTGCTTCGGGGTAAGGTACTGGGGAAACCTGTCCAATAACTTCAAGCGAACGGCATAGCAGAAATGACAGGCATCAACATACTTATCCTCATGCTCAACCTGGTATTCTTTAGCCAAGAGAGCGGGACCACCTCTGACCAAGGGACTACATATTGGGTGCGAACCAGCATCATAGTCCTTAACCATCTTCGATAGAGGTTTTTCCCATGCATTACCCATGCTTAGCCCCTGACAGAGATGAACATTACCGTAAGGGTCAAGATGTACTCTCTTTGGAGATTCAAGGTCTTCATACGGGCATTCAGTAAATTCTTCCCACTGTCTTTGCGGAAGACCGGCTATTAATTTCTCCACGGCTCTCCCCCTAAGCATAGTGCTGCCGCCAATGACCGGCTCTCCTTTAGCCTGCTTTTCACCCGCACCTGTTGTAACCAAAGGCTTTTCAATGTGAATTTCGGCAACCGGCATGTTTAACTTCCTGGCTACGTTTCGGGCGCGCAGGGCTGGATTTTCCTTTTCATCCTCGTAATGATACGGGTCATTGCTTATACTGAGGTCGGCAATTCCCAGTTCATAAAGAGGTTTCAGCCAGAGCTCGATATCCTCCTCAGCGGTGGCAAAATAGGCATTAGTTACCACACCTACCTGGAACCCCATACCACGAGCCATCTTAATTCCCTCAAGCATTATGGGATAGTATAGAAATGGCTCGCCTCCTTCAAAGTATATCCACTCTACCGTGCCAATTTTAATTGCTTCATCAAGAAGCTGCTGTATCTGGTTTAAAGTGAAAGTGCCCTGAGCTTTTGGACCGCTGTATAGGAAACAATGGTCACATTCCAAATTACACATGTAAGTTATTAGAAAATGTAGCCCCGTCAACATGGTACTCTCCTTAAGCATACCTTATTACCTGACCACCAGGTTTACCAACCGGCCGGGGACATATATTGTCTTAATAATCTTCTTGCCCTCGATATAAGACTTAACCCTCTGTCTATTCAATGCTGTATTCTTGGCTTCGTCTTCAGTGATGGACACCGGCACCACGACCCGGTCACGCAGCTTGCCATTGACCTGAACGACTAGCGTCAGTTCTTCCTCCCTAGCCAGCTCCTCATCCCACTTGGGCCAGCTCTGATTATGGATGCTATATTCGTGACCCATCTGCTGCCACAGCTCCTCAGCCAGGTGGGGAGCGGTGGGGGCTAAAAGCAGGAGCAGGGTGTCTATAGCCTGCTTCCAGGCGGAAACGCTAACTGTACCGTCATCTTTAGCCTTAGCCAGGTAGTTGGTGAACTCCATAAGGGCGGCTATCATGGTGTTGAGCCGGAGTTTTTCCAGGTCTTGAGTTACCTTCCTGATGGTCTGGTGAGTCAGGCGGGATAATGCCCGCATCGCTTGTTTCTTGTCCGCAGGACTCGCTTTACTGCCCTGACCATATCCCTCCAGCACCAGTCTCCACACCCGGTTGAGCCAGCGACTTATGCCGCTGATGCCACTATCATCCCACTCGCCTCCCTGCTCCCACGGGGCGACAAACATGAGATAGGCGCGCACGGCATCGGCACCCAGCTCAGAAACATACTCATCGGGGGTAATCACGTTGCCCCGCGATTTACTCATCTTCTGCCGCTCAACAATAATAACCCCCTGGTTAAACAGGCGGCTAAAAGGCTCACCAAAACTAACCAGCCCCATATCCCGCAGTGCCTTAATAAAGAAGCGGGCATAGAACAGGTGCATAACGGCATGCTCGGCACCGCCGGTATAAAGGTCTACCGGCAACCAGTACTTTACTTTCTCAGCATCAAAAGCCGCCGTCTCATAATGGGGGCTGGCATAGCGCAGGAAGTACCATGAGGAACACATAAAGGTATCCATGGTGTCGGTCTCCCGCTTGGCTGGGGCTCCACACCGGGGGCAGGTGGTATTGACAAACTGCTGATGGTATTTCAGGGGAGATTCGCCGGTGGGCTTAAACTCAGCGTCCTCGGGCAAGAGTACCGGCAGGTCCTCCTCGGGGACAGGGACAATGCCGCACTTCGGACAGTAAATCATAGGGATAGGCGCCCCCCAGTAGCGCTGGCGGGAGATAAGCCAGTCGCGGAGGCGGTAGGTTACGGTTCGCTTGCCCCAACCTTTCTCCTCCAGAAAATCAGAGACCGCCTCAATGCCCTGCTCGCTGGGCAGCCCGTTGAAATTTCCTGAATTGACCATAGTGCCCGGTTCGGTATACGCTTCCTCAAGCTCTCCACCCTGCCACCCCACTGGAGCAATCACCACTCTGATGGGCAGGCTATACCTCCGGGCAAAGGCAAAATCACGCTCGTCATGGGCGGGCACTCCCATTACCGCCCCGGTGCCATAGCTTAAAAGCACATAGTCGGCAATCCAGATGGGCACCCTCTCACCATTAAGTCGGTTAGTCACATAAGCCCCGATAAATACCCCGTCCTTTTCTCTCTCCGTTGATAGCCTCTCTATCTCGGTCTGGCGGCGGGAGCGAGCAATGTATTCCTCAACCTCAGCCTCCTTCTCCGGCGAGGTCAGCTTATCTACCAGCGGGTGCTCCGGAGCCAAGACCATAAAGGTAACGCCAAAGGTGGTATCGGGGCGGGTGGTAAAGACCTTGATTTCCTTCTCCTCCACCCCGGGATGGTCAAGGGCGAAGGAAATCTCAGTGCCGGTGCTCTTACCCACCCAGTTCCTCTGCATTATCTTGATGCGCTCCGGCCAGTCAATGCCATTATGCTCCATAAGCTCATCGGCGTATTTGGTGATGCGGAAGAACCACTGCTCCAAATCCCGCCTGATGACCGCCGCCCCACAGCGCTCACAAAAGCCATCCACCACCTGTTCATTAGCCAGCACCGTCTGGCAGCGGGGACACCAGTTGACCTGAGCCTTCCCCCGATAAGCCAGACCATTCTCATAAAGCTTTAAGAAGAACCACTGCGTCCACTTATAGTAGTCGGGCAGGCAGGTAATCACCTCCCGGCTCCAGTCATAGATAGCGCCAATGCTCCTGAGCTGGCGGCGCATATTGTCTATGTTCTGCATCGTCCAGACAAAGGGGTGAATGCCGCGGCTGATAGCCGCATTCTCGGCGGGAAGCCCGAAGGCGTCAAAGCCCATGGGATGGAGCACATTATAGCCCTGCATCCGTTTAAATCGGGCGTGAACATCGGAAGGAGCCATAGCATACCAGTGCCCGATGTGGAGGTCGCCCGAGGTATAGGGGAACATGGTCAGGGCATACCACTTGGGGCGGGGGTCATCCTCGGTAACCCCATAGAGCTTGTCCTCAGCCCACCTCTGCTGCCACTTCTTTTCTATTTCCTGGGGATTATATTGAACCGTCATTCTACTGAAGGTAATTGTAACAAGATTAAAACTGGGGTGCAATCTTTGGGGCGACTCGAACGCGCGACACGCGGTTTAGGAAACCACTTCTCATTTTAACTGAATAACAATCCGCCCTTTTGTGCTCTCGCCACTAGACTATCGGTAGCGTGCTCTAAATAATCACTCTACGGGGCCAGGCTTCCCGGAAGCATGTTTGCCATAGCCTCTCGAGATAAGCATGCGTATATTCCTTTTCAATCAGATGGAAAAGGTATGCTCCCCTCTCAGTTAAGTAGAAGGTATTCCCCTTGTGATTAGTAACACCCAGGAGATTGAGTAGGGACAGCAGAGCCTGAATATGGAAGGGGAGTCCTCTGCCAAAAACGAGCTTGAAGTTCTCAGTGTCAATAGCCAGATCATAGCAGCGCCAGAATAGCCAATAGGCTATCTTGTCCCTGGTGTCCAGTTTAGTGGCTAGAGCCGATTGTAAGCCTTTCTCCGCAGTCCTGATATATTCCGGCACTGAAAAAGTGCTAACCGAGAAGTAATCTCCTATCCTTGTCGATGCGCCAACCCCAACACCTACGAAAGAGTCCTTGGTTACCGTCGTATAGCGAATCGCTCGAGGCTTGTTGAAACTCCAAATCGATGTTCTCTGGTAACCAGCGTCTGACGCTGCTCCCACCACGACTTTCAGCATTTTCCGTTCCGTCCACCAGCCTGGTATAGCAACTTTCGCCCTGTCCAGGTGTCTCTTGAAGGGCATAAAAGAGAAGAGGATTAGTGGATAAGTAGATATTTGATCCACACCGAGCTCGCAGGCATACTTGATATCAGCCTCCACCTCTTCTTTTGTCTGAGTTGGAATGGCAAATATTAGATCAATATCTATGGTAGCAAAGCCAACCTCAAGAAGTCGTTGGCAAGCCTCTTTAGCTAACCTCCCATCATAGTCACGTCCCAGAGTCTGAAGAAGCCGATCGTTGAAGGTCTGTACCCCCAGGCTTACCATGGTAACCCCGCTGCTCTTCAAAGACTCGAGAACAGAATGAGAGGCATCTAAGGGATGAACCTCAACTCCTATCTCAGTCCCAGGATGGAAATTCCCGTTTATCCAGGACAGAGTCTCTTGTACTATCTCAGGCGTCAGAGATGGGGTACCGCCACCAAAGTATACCGATTTCACACTGACGTCCCCCCACAATCTCCGATAGCTGTCCAGTTCTTTGATCACCGCCTGCTTATAGGCAGTGCTGGTTAATGGATTGTAGGCTTCTTTCACATACGGACAGAAAGGGCAAATCTGGCGGCAAAAAGGCAGATGAATGTAAAGATTAACGCTGGATGGTCTTGATGGCCAGACAACCGGCTGTCGCTCAAAGACGAAGGGATACCTTTTACCGCAGAGCAAAAGCCTCAGAATTTGGGGGAGCAAGCGTCTCATCAAGCAGAATTATACCATATGCACGATACCGCCTGACATTGGTCTGGCCTGTGGTCAGCTGATTCATACCTCTAACAACTGAGGCTGTTCAACCTGAACAAAATAGCGGAATGTGCAATCTAGTTTTGTGCAGTGGAGCTGGGGGGATTCGAACCCCCTACCTTTTGACTGCCAGTCAAACGTTCTCCCAATTGAACTACAGCCCCATGAAGACACTATCTAATCTAGCAGAAAATAGCAGGGAGCGCAAGTCTAGACAGGCACGCCCAGTGCCCTAGTGTAAATATCGGGAAGCCTGTTGGCAAAGCTGGTTCCTTCCCCTGAATCTTTCCCTGCTGGTTTAACCATAACAGGCTTCCACCTTCTTACCAGCTGCTTTGCCCCTCTGTTTGAGGTAGGTTATGTTACCCTTCTGCCAGACCCAGAGGTGGTGGCCCGGCGTAAGCCAGCCGCCAAAAGATTGCCTCGAGGGAGAAACAATAAAAACAGCCTCAGCTACCCTGTTGAGTTCGTCCAGGGCTTGCTTAGCATCATCAACGGTTGGCAGGTGTTCCAGCAGGTGACTGGCGAAAGCAGCCCCAAAGCTTTTATCCGAGAACGGAATATGAGTAACACTGGCAATTACTCCCTTGGGGTGGTCCCAAAAGGCAAGCGGGTTAATGTCAAGACAAACATCACCGCTACCATGAGCTGGTTTGTTGCGCCGGCGGCGAGTTCGGGTAACACCCCACGGTCCGCCGGCGACAAGGAGTTGCTTGCCTCTCTCTTTAGCATAAGTACAGGCTGCTTTATATTTTCTGTTTTTGTCTCGAGTTTCAACCACCCAAACCGCCAGCTGCCAGCTTCCTACCCCTAGGAATATTCCCAAGCCTAAGAACAAGGCAAGGTGCCCCATATCGCTCTCCTTATCCCCCAAATAAGTGGAATAATGAAGTCAGCCCAAAATAGCCGCAAAAGGCTAAGAATAAACTCTTAACTAGATTACCGAGCAGGGAAAGAAAAAAGAATTTGAGGGGCGGATAATGGAGCGTCCCCATAGCAAGCGTCATCGGCAAATGGAGGGGGTTGAATGCCGCTGACATAAGAAAGACCGCCCACGAACCATGGCGCTTTGCCCAGTTCATAGCTCGGGTATAGAAGCCAGGCTTAGCACTATCAGGCTTAGTACCAATCCTAGCACCAAAAAACCTAGCTAATCCCAGGTAAGTCTTCCCGCCTCCGTAGCCAATCATGAAGGTGGGCATGTGGCCTAAAGTGGTGGCTAAGGCTGAGGTCAGGCCTACAAATACCGGCGCTAATATTCCCCATTGGGGAGCTAACACGCTGGATAGGGTGAATACCAGAAGCCAATAAGGAACGGGTATGGCTACGAAAGCGAAGACACTTCCACTGACAAAGGCGACGATGAAGACACCAAGCAGACTATAGCCGGCTATGTGTGCCATTTTCGTCAATTCGTCTTGATAAACAATGGCCAGAACACAAACGGCCACGGTAACAACTATTGTTGTAACACCGATATAAATATCTCTTTTGGGATGAGGTGTCTTAACTTCTTCGGGCTGAGATGGCTTAACTTCCCGGCTCACGCTTTCAAGCTCCGCTTCACTGGTCTTACTCCTTAGTCGTTTTATACTTTATCACAAAAAAAGTCGTTACCACAAAATGGGCTTTCTCTGCCCAACTTGGTAACACCTAATTACTAATCTCTTGAGCGCTACTTGACTGCCTCAGCCGCCTTAGCGGTAAAGGTCAAGCCCTTATCACCAAGGTCAACCGTAACCGTATCACCCTCGCCGAATTCACCGCTCAATAGCTTGGCTGACAGGGGATTCTCAACATACCGCTCAATGGCTCGTCTTAAGGGGCGAGCTCCATATACCGGGTCATAGCCTTCCTCGGCCAACCATGCTTTCGCCTTATCACTCAGCTCAATGTTCAGCTTACGGTCAGCCAGACGTTCCTGCAAGTCCTTCACCAGCAAATCGACAATTTGCCTCAGCTGCTCCTCAGTTAGCTGGTGGAAAACTATTGTCTCATCTATGCGGTTGATGAACTCAGGGCGGAAGGTCTTCTTCATCTCGGCCAGTATCCTCTCCTTCATGGTGTCGTAGTCCAGTCTCTGACCCTTAGCCTCCCCCTTCTTGGTGGCGAAACCGATGCTCATCTGCCGCCGGATAAGCTCAGCACCGACATTGCTGGTCATAATGACCACCGTATTCTTAAAATCTACCGTGCGCCCATGACCATCGGTAAGCCGCCCGTCATCAAGTATCTGGAGCAGGCTGTTGAATACCTCGGGATGTGCCTTTTCCACCTCGTCCAACAGAATCACCCGATAGGGGCGCCGTCTCACCGCCTCAGTAAGCTGTCCCCCCTCCTCATAGCCAACATATCCCGGTGGGGCGCCAATAAGGCGGGATACGGTGTGCCGCTCCTGATACTCGGACATATCCAGGCGCACCATAGCATTCTCATCATCGAACAAGAAACGGGCTAGAGTTCGAGCCAGCTCGGTCTTGCCGACACCGGTGGGACCGAGGAAGATAAAGCTGCCAATAGGTCGCCTCGGGTCCTTAAGCCCGGCTCGGCTCCGCCTGATCGCCTCAGAAATGACAGTAACCGCTTCATCCTGATTTACCAGCCGCTCGTGAATCCGCTCCTCCATATGCAGTAGCTTCTCGGCTTCGCCCTCCAGCATCTGGGACATGGGGATACCCGTCCACTTGGAGATTAGCTGGGCAATGTCCTCCTCATCCACCACCCCGTCAATCTTCTCCTCTTTAAGCCACTTGCTTTTAGCCTGGTTATACTCCTCTTCCAAGCGCAACCGCTCCGCTTTGAGCTGGGCTCTACGCTCATAGTCCTGCCGCTGTGAGGCTGCCTCCTCCTCATTGACCAACTGCTTAAGCTTCTGCTCCAAGGATTTAACCTCAGGCGGTGCGCTCTCAGTATCAATGCGCAGCTTTGAGGCGGCCTCATCAATGAGGTCAATAGCCTTATCCGGCAGGTACCTGTCTGAAATATAGCGCTGACTGAGCCTAGCCGCCGCCTCCAGAGCCCCGTCTTCAATCTTAATCTTGTGATGCGCCTCATACCGGGGGCGGAGCCCCTTGAGCATCTCAATCGTTGCCTCAATGCTGGGCTCACTGATGAACACCGGCTGAAGACGCCGCTCCAGTGCCCTATCCTTCTCAATGAACTTGCGGTATTCATCCATGGTGGTGGCTCCCACACACTGCAACTCGCCATGAGCCAAGGCTGGCTTTAACATGTTACTGGCGTCAATCGCCCCCTCGGCCGCCCCAGCCCCAACCACGGTATGGATTTCATCAATGAACAAAATGATTTCGCCCTGTGCCTGCCGCACCTCATCCATCACCGCCTTAAGTCGCTCCTCAAACTCGCCGCGGAACTTGCTCCCCGCCACCAACGCCCCCATATCCAGAGCCACTACCTTGCGCCCTTTGAGAGAATCAGGGACATCGTCAGCCACAATCTTTTGTGCCAGTCCCTCGGCAATAGCCGTTTTGCCCACGCCGGCATCACCAACAATCACCGGATTATTCTTGGTGCGCCGGGTAAGTATCTGCATCACCCGCTTAATCTCCTCATCCCGACCAATAACCGGGTCAAGCTTGCCCTGGCGAGCCATCTCGGTCAGGTCACGCCCGTACTTTGCCAGAGAACGGTATTTGCTCTCCGCCCTGGCATCGGTAACCCGGTGCCCACCGCGGAGCTTCTGCAGAGCCTGAAGTATCTTCTCCTGGTCAACCCCAAAGCCCTTGAGAATTCTGGCGGCTTCACCCTTTTCTTCTTCAACTATAGCCAGCAGCAGGTGTTCGGTGCTGATGAACTCGTCCTTGAAGTCGCTTGCCTTATCATCAGCCCTCTTTATCAGTTGAGCAACACGCGGCGTGGCATAAATCTGCGTCGTCTCATAGGTAACCTTGGGCGTTTTCTGCAGAGCAGTTTCTACCTCACCTCGCACTGCGTCCACACTGGCGCCAAGTTCGGTTAAGATTTCCCCCACCAGCCCTCCCTCCTGCGCCAAGAGGGCTAGCAGAATATGCTCCACATCCCACTGGCTATGTTTGAACTGCGTAGCTATTTGCTGGGAGGCAGCTAATGCCTCCTGCGCTTGTTCAGTAAACCTCTCCTGTTTCATAACTTACATCCCTATCATTAATATATTATCACCAGCCAGCAGCAGCCTAATCCTCTGCCTGCCTTAACTTGTCCAGCTCCGATTCCAGCTCCTGCACCTGGTTCTGAAGTTCCAGCATTTGCTGCATTATCTTGATAATAACCTCCACCCCGGCCAGGTTGACCCCCATATCGCCCATCAGGGTCTTCACCCGTCTCAGGCGGGCAATATCCCTCTCCGAATATAACCGGATATTGCCCCGGGAGCGGGATGGCTCTATTATGCCAACCCTTTCATAATAGCGCAAGGTGTAAGTTTGCACACCCACCATTCTGGCAGCGATGCTTATCACGTAACGCGGTTCAGTATCATCAACATTCATAATAACCCTTCCTTTCGACTTGACCGAAGCTCACCAAGCTGCCTAAAAAGCTCCTTCTCCTGCTGAGTCAGGCTGGTGGGCAGTACCACATTCACCTTGGCCAACAGGTCACCGCGGGACTTATTGCCCAGATGGGGCATACCCTGCCCTTTGAGGCGAAAGGAACGCCCATTCTGAGTCTCGGGCGGAATCTTCAACGCCAGCTTGCCCTTAAGCGTGGGCACCTGAACCTCGCCACCGAGCATGGCTACCACCAGTGGCACCACCACCCCAACATACAGGTCATCGCCCCGCCGCTCAAACAAGCGGTGTGGCTTAACCGAAGTCACCAGGTAAAGGTCTCCTTTCACCCCACCATAACCCTCGCCCCCTTTACCGGCAAGGCGAACCCGAGAGCCATCCTTGACTCCAGGCGGAATCTTGACCTCAAGACGCTTGCCATCGGCCAGGCTAATAGTGCGGGTTGCCCCGTGATAGGCTTCTTCCAGGGTTACCTCCACCGGAAACTCTATATCCCGACCCCGCCTTGGTTGAACCCGACGGCCGGAAGTTCCAGCGGTAAAACCACGGAGCAAATCATCAAACAGGCTGTCAAAACCACCCTGGCTGAAGTGAATCTTGGTGCCACCACCCCGGCTGAAATCCCAGCCTGGCGCCTGCTGCCACCCCGCCTGGGCAAACTGGTCAGCATACTGCCACTGGTCGCCAAACTGGTCATACTTCTGCCGCTTCTCCTTGTCGGACAGAACCTCGAATGCCTCGTTTATCTGCTTAAACCTTGCCTCTGCCGACTTGTCGCCGGGATTAACGTCAGGGTGATACTGGCGCGCCAGCCGTCGGTAAGCCTGCTTTATCTCACGCTCACTGGCGTTGCGATTGACGCCTAATATACTATAATAATCCTTGCCTGCCATCTTCCTTACCTATACACACAGACCATTGTAAACCATTTTACAAAATATGTCAATAGTTTGCGAGGAAAGTTAATAAAATTTCTAAACTGCCAAGAGGTGGAGCGGAGTAACTTCTTAGCCTTCCATGGCTCGGGTAAAGATTTCCAGGAACTGGTGCAGTATCCTGGCAGTTGCCCCCCAGATTATCTTCCCCTGATAGTGATAGAAGTATGAGGTAATCTCCCGACCGCCGATAACCTCAGTCTCCTGACGCCGAGAGCACTTATCCATCAGCGCCGAAATCGGGACTTCAATAATATCCTCAGTCTCCCACCCATCCACCTTAAATTTATACGGCCAGGGGATAACGCCGACAAAGGGAGAGATAACATAATTGGAAGTGGCGGTAAGGGCATCATCCAGCTCCCCCAATACCACAACCTCACCAGGGGCTAAGCCTATTTCTTCAGCAGACTCACGCAAGGCGGTATCCAGCAGCGTTTTATCCCCCTCCTGGCGGGCTCCACCGGGAAAGGATATCTGCCCTTTATGCTCCTTCATCCGTTCTGTCCGCTGGGTAAACAGGACGCAGTACTGCTCCTGTTGGCAGTAGATAGGCACCAGCACCGCCGACGGCACCAGCCCGGCGTCAGTGATACGCTGTTTCTGTCTACGGGAAAGGGCTTGCTTAAGCCTCTGCTCCATAGCCCTCATAATAGCACCACCCCCCAGACAAGACAACTTGACCCCACCCCCTGTTTTTAGTCGTCTTTTTTCCCACCCAAATCCCGCCCTATAGGGGCTGGTGCCCCTCTTAAACGCCCCTGAAAAAGGGGGGTTAAGAGCACAGCCTTTGAGGGTGGGTGGGTAGGGAAGAAAAACAAGAGTCTAAAACGGGGTGGGGTTGGGAAGAAGAGGCTTGTGGGGAGGGGTTAATAAACAATTCAGGCCAACACAGACTTGACAATTGACCCTTGCTTCATTATAATAATTAAAAACCCATTCCCCGCTCTCAATAAACCTAACGCAAGGTTGCTTCTAGATTGAATCCTTAGAGTTTGGTTTTCCCAGATGTCAAAGTATATCTTTGTTACTGGCGGTGTAGTTAGTTCAGTTGGCAAAGGCATCACCGTCGCTTCTATCGGCACCATTCTGAAGAGTCGCCAAATCACTGTGTCGGCGCAAAAGCTGGACCCCTATCTCAATGTTGACCCAGGGACGATGTCTCCCTACCAGCATGGTGAGGTATTTGTCACTCAGGATGGAGCTGAGACTGACCTTGATTTGGGCAATTACGAGCGCTTCATTGACGTCAACCTTACCGCTGAGTCCAGCGTTACCTCAGGTCAAATCTATAGTGCCGTTATTGCCAAGGAGAGGCGGGGCGATTTCCTAGGAGGAACCATCCAGGTGGTGCCCCATGTTACTACCGAGATGAAGGAGCGTTTCCGGCGATTGGCTGAGAAATCAAAGGCTGAGGTGGTTATTATTGAGGTCGGGGGCACCGTGGGCGATATTGAAGGACAGCCCTTCCTGGAAGCCATCAGACAGATGCGAAACGATGTGGGACGGGATAATATTCTCTTTGTCCATGTTACCCTCCTCCCCTACCTCAATTCCACCCAGGAGGTAAAGACCAAGCCCACTCAGCACAGCGTTAATGAGCTACGCCGTATCGGTATCCAGCCTGATATTATCGTCTGCCGCAGTGATTACCCCATCTCGGAAGGGATAAGGGACAAAATATCCCTCTTCTGCGATGTGGAACAAAAGGCGGTCATCCCCCTGCCCACGGTATCCACTATCTATGAGGTGCCGCTCGTCCTGGAGGAGGAGGGATTGGGACAAATAATTGTGGACAAGCTAAAACTAAAGCCCCGTCAGCCGGACCTCAAGCAGTGGCAGGAACTGGTCAACCTTATCAAAACACCCCGTGAGCCAGTTAATATCGCCCTGGTGGGGAAATACGTGGAACTGAGGGATGCCTATTTCTCAGTTCGGGAGGCACTACAACACGCCGTCCTGTATCACGAAAGAGATATTGAGCTTAGCTGGATCCCGTCAGAGACACTGGAAAATGATGGCGACTATTCTGTGCTGCGCTCAGCCCAGGGCATTATCATCCCTGGCGGCTTCGGCGTTAGAGGGATAGAGGGCATGGTAAAGGCGGCAACTTACGCCCGGGAGAACGAGATCCCCTACCTCGGACTGTGCCTGGGGATGCAGGTGATGGTAATTGAGTTTGCCCGCCATGTCCTGGGCTCAGACGAGCCAAACTCCACCGAGTTTGATGCCTCTACTCGCTATCCGGTCATTGACCTCCTCCCCGGACAGAAGGACAAGAAGACCAAGGGAGGCACTATGCGCCTGGGTAACTACCCCTGTCAGTTGGTTCCAGGCAGCCATGCCGCTCAAGCCTATGGGCAGAACCTGGTCTATGAGCGCCATAGACATCGCTACGAATTTAATAATCAATACCGCGAGCAGCTAGAGAAGGCAGGAATGGTCTATAGCGGACTATCCCCCGACGAGCAGCTGGTTGAGGTCTGCGAGCTAGCCAACCACCCGTGGATGGTGAGCTGCCAGTTCCACCCTGAATTTGGCTCCCGCCCCGGCCGCCCCCATCCCCTGTTCCGCGATTTTATCGGCGCCGCCAAGAACGTATTACGGGAGGGGGCACAACCGCCCCTCCCCTTATCATCTCAATCTTAGAGGTTAAAAATGCAAATCTTTCTGGATACAGCCAATATTGACCAAATCAGGCAAGCCGCCAAGCTGGGCATCATCAGTGGCGTTACCACCAACCCCAGCCTGGTGTCCAAAGAGGGCACGGCTGACTATGAGGCGGTGGTCAAGGAAATCTGCTCTATTATCCCCGGACCTATCTCGGTGGAGGTGCTGGTGGAAGGGGCTCAAGCCATGACTAAGCAGGCAAAGCTCATCTCTTCCTGGGCACCCAATATCGTGGTTAAAATCCCAGCCACTGCTGAAGGTCTGGAGGCGACGTCAGCCCTGGCCAAGGAGAAGATAAAGGTGAACTTTACCCTGTGCTTCTCGGTAAATCAAGCCCTCCTCGGTGCCCTGGCTGGCGCCACCTATGTCAGCCCCTTTGTCGGCAGACTGGATGATGCCGGCCACAACGGTATGGAGGTGGTAAAAGACATTGCCGATGTCTTTGCTCATTACCAGCTAGCCACCCAGGTGATTGCCGCCAGCATTCGTCATCCCCTGCACTGTGTGGCTGCGGCTAAGGCGGGGGCTCACATTGCCACCGTTCCCTATAATGTCCTGATGCAGATGATTCAACACCCGCTTACTGATGTCGGCGTCACCCGCTTCCTCGGCGACTGGCAACGCATCTCAAAGCAATAAGACAAATAACCATAGAAGTGAGGCTATACTATGAATATCAGCGACTTAGAAAACAAAAACAGAGATGAGCTAATTGAGCTAGCCAAGGAGATGGGCATCTCCAGCTATACTAACCTCAAGAAGCAAGACCTGGTCAAGCGCCTGCTCCAGGCAAATGCTGAACAGCAGGGCTACAACTTCGCTGGCGGCATCCTTGAGATTATCGGAGATGGCTACGGTTTTTTGAGGCAAAACAGCCTGCTGCCCAGCTCGGCTGATGTCTATGTCTCCCAGTCTCAAATCCGCCGCTTTGGTCTGCGCACCGGTGACGTGGTTGCCGGTCAGGTCAGACCACCCAAAAATGGCGAGAAATACTTCGGCCTGGTCAGGGTGGAGACAATTAACGACATGAACCCCGAGCTAGCCAAGAAGCGCGTCCCCTTCGGCTCACTCACCCCCACCTTCCCCGATAAATTAATCGACC